>JAABUQ010000904.1_pt1 | contig 67536 bp, 68 predicted proteins | sample 5560001 | NCBI WGS metagenome assembly JAABUQ01 (sample SAMN10711888, study PRJNA513371) | rock metagenome | isolation source: Antarctica rocks | place: Antarctica: Victoria Land, Finger Mt nord | collected 2015-12-18
GACAGCCAGCCCCGCCAGCTCGCCGAAGCCGGCCTCGCACCCGCCAACATCGTGCAAACCGCGCTCGATGCGCTGGGGCTGCACGATGGGCGGCGAATGGCAGCCGTGGTTGGATGAGGCGACGGCGATGAGGCGACGGCGGCTGATCGGCCTTGTGCTTGCCGGTCTGTGGATAGCCCCCGCCGTGCGCGCCGGCGAGGTGGCCGACGCGACCGAACCGATCGCGGAGCTCAACCAGGGACTGCTCACGATCATGAAAGCGGGCTTGGCGACGCCGTTCCCGCGACGCTACGACACGCTGGCACCCATTGTGGAGCGCGTCTTTGACTTGCCGGGCATCCTGCGTGCCTGTGTCGGCCCACGCTGGGCGGCGCTCAGTACTCAGGAGCAAAGCGATCTCGGCGAAGTGTTCCGCCGCTTCACCGTCGCCTCTTACGTGGCCAATTTCACTCAGTACTCGGGGGAGCGATTCGAGGTGTCGCCCGAGAGCCATCCCGGGGCCGGAGGGGAGATAGTCGAAACGCGCATTGTGCCTGCCTCGGGTAATGCCGTTCGGATCGACTATCTCATGCGGCAGCAAGCGGAGGGTTGGAAGGTGGTCGATGTGCTGCTGAACGGGTCGATCAGCCGGGTGGCGGTGCAGCGTTCCGACTTCCGCGGCCTGCTCGGCGGCGCCACCGACGCCTCGGGGCTGATCGCGAGCCTGCAGCAGAAGGTTGCCGACCTTTCCGGGGGCACGTTGTCGGCGGGATGACCTTCCTCGCTGCTCTTTCGGCGGCACTCGCCTGCGCCGGCGTGATGTTCGCTCTCGCCGGCTGGGCGGCGGTCCTGCGGTTCTCCCGCCGCTCCGCCGAGACGGTCGTCGCGCGCCCGGCCGTCACGATCCTCAAGCCGCTCTACCGGGACGAGCCGCTGCTCGAGGAGGCGCTCGCCAGTGTCTGCGCACAGGATTATGGCGCGCTGCAGATCGTCTTCGGCGTGCAGGAGCTGGCCGATCCGGCGCTCGCCGTCGTTGCACGGCTGCAGGCACGCTTCCCCGATCGCGTCATGGACGTGGTGATCGACCCGATGCCGCACGGTCGCAATCGCAAGATCGGCAACCTGATGAACATGCTTCGCGTGGCGCGGCATGACGTGCTGGTCATCGCCGACAGCGACGTGCATGTGCCGCCGGATTGGCTCGACAGGTTGGTGGGATGCCTCGCCCGACCGGGCGTCGGGCTCGCGACCGTGCTCTACACCGGACTCCCGGCCAATCGCGCGGCCGCGGCGCGGCTGGGTGCCACGCAGATCACACATGCGCTGCTGCCCGGGGCGCTGCTCGCCCGCGCATTCGGACGGCAGGACTGTTTCGGGGCGACGATGGCGCTGCGCCGGGAGACGCTCGACCGCATCGGCGGGCTTCGCATGCTCGTCGACCATCTCGCCGACGATAACGTGCTCGGCCGCCTGGTCCGGACGGAAGGATTGCGCGTGGAGTTGGCGGCGGTGGTGCCGGCAACGACGGTGCCGGAGACGAGCCTCGCCGCGCTCTGGACGCACGAACTGCGCTGGGCACGGACCACGCGGGCGCTCGAGCCGATCGGCTTCGCGGCCTCCTCGGTGCAATACCCGCTGTTCTGGTCGGCGCTCGCGGCGGCGTTTTCCGGCGGCGCGCTATGGGCGTTCGGCCTGATCGCCGTCGCCTGGACGATCCGAGCGCTCGCCGTGCGCGGCATCGACCACGCTCTCGGGCTTGCAATCGAGCCGCCACTCTGGCTTCTCCCATTGCGCGACGGGCTGTTCATGGCGGTGCTGGCCGCGAGCTTCGTCGGCAATCGGGTGGAGTGGCGGGGCCATGCGCTGACCGCCGACAACGGCCGCGACGAGCCGGACGCGTTCCCCGCCCAGAAGAAGGATATCCTGATGAAGATGCCGGTCCGATGAGGACCCTGTTCCTGCACCCCCCCTCCTTCGACGGGTTCGACGGCGGCGCGGGCTCGCGCTATCAGGCCAAGCGCGAGATCAAGTCCTTCTGGTTCCCGACCTGGCTCGCGCAGCCGGCCGCCCTGGTGCCCGACAGCAAGCTGATCGACGCGCCTCCGGCGCGGGTCGGCCTCGAGACGGTGACGCGGCAGGCGCGCGACTTCGAGCTGTGCGTGATCCATACCTCGACGCCCTCCTTCGCCTCCGACGTGGGCGTGGCGCAAGCGATGAAGGACGCCAATCCGGCGCTCAAGATCGGCTTCGTCGGTGCCAAGGTGGCGGTGCAGCCGGAAGAGAGCCTGTTGAAAGGCGCCCCGATCGACTTCGTCGCCCGCAACGAGTTCGACTTCACCATCAAGGAGATCGCGGACGGCCGCGACCTCGCCGCGGTCGACGGGATCTCCTACCGGGCGCCGGACGGCAGCATCCTGCATAATCGTGACCGCGCGGTGCTGGAGGACATGGACCAGCTTCCGTTCGTGACCGATGTCTACAAGCGCGACCTCAGGATCGAGGACTACTTCATCGGCTACCTGCTGCATCCCTACGTGTCGCTGTACACGGGGCGTGGTTGCAAGTCGCACTGCACCTTCTGTCTGTGGCCGCAGACGGTCGGCGGGCACCGCTATCGGGTTCGCTCGCCGGGGCACGTCGCCGAGGAGGTGCGGCTGATCCAGCGCCTTTTCCCCCAGGTTCGGGAAATCTTCTTCGACGACGATACCTTCACCGACAACCTGCCGCGCGCCGAGGCGATCGCGCGCGAATTGGGGCGCCTCGGCGTCACCTGGTCCTGCAACGCCAAGGCCAACGTGCCGCGTGCCACGTTGAAGGTTCTCAAGGAGAACGGGCTCCGGCTGCTGCTGGTCGGCTACGAGAGCGGCAACCAACAGATCCTGCACAACATCAAGAAGGGGATGCGGATCGAGGTCGCCAAGCAGTTCACCCGCGACTGCCACGAGCTCGGCATCAAGATCCACGGCACCTTCATCCTCGGCCTTCCGGGCGAGAGCACGCAAACCATCCAGGAAACCATCCGCTTCGCGACCGAGATCAACCCGCACACCATCCAGGTGTCGCTGGCGGCGCCCTACCCGGGCACGTTCCTCTACGACCAGGCGCGCGACAACGGCTGGCTCGATGCCGACCACGCGGAGCTGGTGGACGACCACGGCATCCAGATCGCGCCGCTGCACTACCCGCACCTGTCGCACACCGAGATTTTCGATTCGGTGGAGACGTTCTACAGGCGATTCTACTTCCGCGCGCCGAAGATCGCCTCCATCGTGGGCGAGATGGTCGCCAGCCCGCAGATGATGAAGCGCCGGCTGCGCGAGGGCGTGGAGTTCTTCCAGTTCCTGCGCGAGCGGCACAAGGTCGCCTGACCGGCAAGCGCGTCATCCTCACCGCCGACGATTTCGGTCTGTCGGAAGCGGTGAACGAGGCGGTCGAGCGCGCGCATCGGGACGGCGTGCTGAGTTCCGCGAGCTTGATGGTGGCGGGTGCGGCGGCGGATGACGCCGTGCGGCGCGCTCGGGCGCTGCCTTCCTTGCGGGTCGGGTTGCACCTGGTGGTGATCGAGGGGCCGGCGGTTCTGACGTCATCCGAGATCCCGGACCTTCTCCGAGCCCGCTCCCCTCCCCCAACCCCCTCCCGCAAGGGGAGGGGGCTTCCTTCTCCCTCTCCCCTTGTGGGAGAGGGCAGGGGTGAGGGTCTGTTCCCCTCCAACCAACTCCGTCTCGGCCTGCGCTACACGCTCCACCCGGCCGTCCGGCGCCAGCTCGCGGCCGAGATCCGCGCGCAATTCGCCGCCTTCGCGGCGACCGGGCTCGCGCTCGACCACGCCAATGCGCACAAGCACATGCACCTCCATCCGACCGTCGGACGCTTGATGATGCGGATCGGGCGCGAGTACGGCCTGCGTGCGATCCGCGTGCCCGCCGAGCCACCGTCGGTGCTGGCGGCCTGCGGCGAACCGCCGGGCTTCGGTGCGCGGGCGATGCACGCCTGGACGGCGCTGCTCCGACGGCAGGCGCGGCGGGCGGGAATGGCGACCAACGATCATGCGTTCGGCATCGCCTGGAGCGGCCACATGACCGCCTGCCGCCTGCTCCGGCTCGCTTCGCGCTTGCCCGCCGGCATGAGCGAGATCTATTGCCACCCGGCCAGCCGGCGGGATCCGGTATTGACGGCGCTGATGCCCGATTACGAGCACGAGGCGGAGTTTGCCGCCCTGCTCGACCCCCGCGTGCCGGCCGCGCTCGCGCAAGCCGGCGTGACGATGACGGATTTCAGCCGGGAGGCCAGCCGATGCAGCCGATAAAGCGGATCAAGAGCTATCACGACATGGCCGATCCGCAGGCGCAGCCGCGCTACACCGGTATCTCCACGTTCTTCCGCGCCCCGTACACGCAAGACCTGTCCGACGTCGATATCGGCGTCATCGGCGTGCCATTCGACGGGGGCGTGACCAACCGCTCGGGCGCGCGGCATGGGCCTCGCGCCGTGCGCGACCAATCGAGCATGTTGCGACGCATGAACGGCGCGACCGGGGTCCGCCCGTTCGAGCTGGCGCGGGTCAGGGACCTTGGCGATGCCTGGATCGAGCAGCCATTCGAGCTGGCGTCGGCTCTCGACGAGATCGCGGCATTCTACGCCACCGTCGTGCAGGCGGGGGTGGTGCCGCTCTCGGTCGGCGGGGATCACGCCGTCACCTTCCCGATCATGCGCGCGGTGGGCGCAAGAGGGGCGCTCGGCATGGTCCATATCGATGCCCATGCCGATACCGGCGACGACTACATGGGTTCCAGGCTGCACCACGGCGCGCCGTTCCGCCGCGCCGCCGAGGCCGGACTGCTCGATCCCGCGCGCGTCATCCAGATCGGCCTGCGCGGCACGACCAACGATCCGGCGCTATGGTCGTTCAGCCAGGACAGCGGCATGCGCGTCATCAGCATGGACGAGCTGGACGACAAGGGATGGCGCTACGCGGTGGACGAGGCGCGCCGTGTCGTCGGCGCGGGCCCGACCTATCTCTCGTTCGACATCGACAGCCTCGACCCGTCCGAGGCGCCCGGCACCGGCACGCCGGAAGCCGGCGGCATCCGCATGATCGCGGCGTTGCGACTGTTGCGCGGGTTGCGCGGGATCGATTTCGTCGGCGCCGATCTGGTCGAGGTGGCGCCCTCCTTCGACCCCGGGACCCTGACCGCGTTCAACGGCGCCTCGGTGCTGTTCGAGCTGCTCTGCCTGCTCGCCGAAGCGCGGCAGCGGCGCGGTGTTGGCGCTGCATTGCAAACCGTTTAGCCCGAAACCGGCTTTCGCGGCTCCCGTTCATCCCGGACCAGGCATCCGGGAGAATACGCATGAAATCGCTCCTCACGACGGCGGCGCTGCTCGCGCTGGTCGCGGGACCCGCACTCGCGCAACCCGCCACGCCCTCGGCGGCCCCGCCAGGCGGCAACGCGCCATTGAGCCAGCAGGACCAGACCTTCCTGAAGGCGGCGGCAAACGGCAAGGCCGAAGTCGAGACCGGCCGCTACGTCCAGGAGCATGGGGACAACCCGGCCGTGCGCGTGTTCGGACGCTGGATGGCCACCGACCACACGATGGCGGACCACATGCTCCAGCGCACGGCGGCGGCGGTCGGCGCGCAGTTGCCGGCCACGCTCGATCACGATGCTCAGGGCATGGTCGATCGGGTGCGAAAGCTGCGCGGCGCCGAACTCGATCGCACCTACATCGCGGACATGGTCGAGGACCACGAGAAGGACGTCCATACCTTCCAGCAGGAGGTGCAGTCCGGGCAGAATCCACAAGTTAAGGCATTCGCACAGGACACTTTGCCGGTGTTGCAGCAACACCTCGCCGCGGCCCAGGAACTGCACCAGCGCGTGACCTCCAAGGAAGTCCGGCGCTGAGCCGGCGCGGCTGCGTCCTCGCTCAGCGCGTGTCGACTTCCACGCGCGGAGTTGGGCCACGCAGCAGATCGCGCGTCCGTGGTCCGCGCAGCACGTTGCCGGGCGGGCCAGCCAGCACGTCCCCGCCCTCGGGTGGGGGCGGCGCCCTGCACAGCGTGCCGCCCGGCTTGGCGACCGGAACATCGGCCTCCACCGATCCGTGCAGGCCGGGCGGCACTCCGGGCAGGCCGTTGAGGTCGAGCATCAGCGGCACCGACGCGGTGGGCGGCGGATCGGGCACGCAATCGGCCGGCTGTGCGCAGGCCACGCGCACCCCGACGATCATCGTGACCAGGACCAATGCACGCACGGCAACGATGATGCGCGTGCCCGGTTAACGGACCCTTGGCGCCGGCACCGCGGCGAGCAGCGCCGGGATGAATACGAGGCTCGCCAGCAACGTGCATCCAAGCGAGATGAGCAGCAGCGTCCCCATGGTGGCCGTGCCCGGGTGCCCCGACAGCGCGAGCGAACCGAACGCCGTCGCGGTAGTCAATGCCGAGAACAGGATCGCCCGCGCCGTGGCCGAGCCGAGCACCGTGGTCTGGCCGGCCCGCCAGTTCATCACGAAGTAGATGTTGAACGAGACTCCGACGCCGAGCAGCAGCGGCAATGCGATGATGTTCGCGTAGTTGAGCGGCAGCGGCGCCAGTGCCGAGACAACGACGGTCAACAGCCCCGAAAGCAGCAGGGGTGCCAGCACGAGCGCCACGTCGAGTAGCCGCCGGAGCGCCAGGAACAGGATGACGGTGATCGCGATGAGCGCGCCGACCGCCGCGGAGCGGAACGCGCTCACGATGGTGTCGCTGGTGGCCTCGATCGTCACCGCCGATCCGCCGGCATCGGGTGTCACCGTGCGCACCTGCGCCACGAACTCGCGCAGGCCCTGCGGCGTGAGCGCCTCGCGCTTCGGCACCGCCTGCACCCGGGCCTGTCCGTCCGGCAGCAGCCAGTCGCGCCTGATCTCGGGCGGGATGCTGTCGAGCGTAATGGGGTGGGCATTCAGCGCGGTCCGCAACTGGTCGAGTTCCGTCGGCAGAAAGCGCGTCAGCGCGCGGTCCATCGCCGTCACCACGGCGTCGGGCGCGGTCGAGGCGCGCTCCAGGTCGCCGGCGAGAGCGGCCAGCGGATGATCCGCCGGCAGCTTGGGAAGCGCCGGCTTGATCTGTTCGAGCGCGGTGTGGGCGGCGAGCCGCACCTGCTCGGGGGTCACGGCGGCGGCCGGCTCGCGCGGGCTCAGGGTCGCGGCCAGGATGTTGTTCGCATCGGCGATCAGCGCGAGCTTGGCCGGCTGATCGTCGGGGACGAAGCTGTCGATGCTCAGCACCTGCGACACCGACGGAAGTTTCTCCAGCCGCGCGGCGAGGTCCTTGGCGGCTCGCGCGTTCGGCGTGAGAACGTCGATGGTGAACGGGTTGGTCAAGGGCGAACCCATCAGGTCGTAGAGCGTCCGCATCGCCTCGGTGTTCGGGTCCTTCGTGTGCAGCGGGTCGGGATCGAAGGTCAGGCGCGGCAGCAGGACGACGCCCAGCATGGCGAGCCCGCCGAACGCGACAAGCACGGGAACCCGGTGCCGGCGCAGCAGCGGGTCGAGCGGCGCGGCCCAGCGCAAGCCCACCTCGGCGGCTTCGCCGCGCGGGCGAAGCAGGGTGATGGCGGCGGGAAGGAACAGGATCGTGCAGCCGAAGGCGATCAGCATGCCGATGCCGGCGATCAGGCCGAGTTCGGCGACGCCGGCGAAATCGGTCGGCACGAAGGCGAGAAACCCGGCCGCCGTCGCGGCGGCGGCGACCAGGATCTGCACCCCGACCCGCCGTCCGGTTTCCGACATGGCCTCGGCGAGACCGGACGCATGCAGGCGACGCTCGCGGAACCGGACGCTGAACTGGATGGCGAAATCGACCGCGATGCCGACGAACAGGATGCCGAACCCGACCGATACCAGGTTCAGCGTGCCTATCGCGACCGCCGCGAACAGCAAGGTGAGCATCAGCCCGACCACCAAGGTCAGCAGCGCGGGCACCATCAGGCGCCAGCTTCTCAAGGCGAGGAACAGCCACAGCGTGATCAGCGCCAGGCTGGCGAGCAATCCTTCGACCACGCCGTGCGCGGCCGTCGCGAACTCCTCGTCGGCGAGAGCGATGGAGCCGGTGATCCGGACGCGCGCATCGCCGGATTTCACGAGATCCAGCGATGCGGCGGCCTCCCGGATCGCCGCGGTCGCCGCCCCGCCGGGTTGCACCGTCCCGTAGTCGAGCCTGGGATGCACCAGGACGAAGCGGTATTGTCCGGCCAGGTCGCTGAGATTGCCGCCGAGCAGGCGCGTCCACGACAGCGGGTGCGGATGGCCGGCCAGCGCATCCGCCATCCCCTGATGAAAGGCCTTCAGGGAAGGCAGGTAGGGACGCAGGTCGGCCTGGTCCCGCTGCACGCCGACGCCGAGCAGCGCCAGGGAGGCGAACAGGCCGCGTGCGCTCGGGTCGGCCGCCAGCTGGCCGAGAAACGGCTGCGCGTCGATCGTGCTGTTCATCAGCGTTTCGAGCTGTTTCGTATCCAGGAACAGGAACGCCGATTGTGCGAGGAATGGCGACGCATCCGGTCGACTGACAGAAACGATGTGCGCGGGATCGGCGGCGAGGGCGGCGGCGAGCGAAGCGGCCGTGGCGTCGGCCGCCTCGGGCTCCTTCCCGTCGATCACCACCACGAGCAGATCCGTGAACTGCGGGAAATCGCGAGACAGCGCCTGCGCGCGCTGGCGCCAAGGCAGGCGGTCGGAGAACAGCTTGTCGGTGTCCGTGCTGACGCCGAGATGGCCGGACGCGTACCACGCGCCGAACAGCGCCAGCGCGATGCCGGCAAGGAAGACGGACAGCGCGTGGCGGTAGCTGAACGCGACGAGGTGGGCAAGCAGGCGACTGAGGAACATGGTGCCGTGGTCAGGAAGGAGCGCCGCGCTAGTCCTTGTGCGCGGAGGGCACCTGATAGTCGGTCCGCGTCAGTGGGTCCATGCTGCCCAGGGTCAAAAGCACCAGGAGCCACAGCACCCCGGCGGCGGCGAAGCCGCGGACGATGACGGGACCGTCGCCGATCTCCATGAACACGATCGCGACGACCGCCACCATGCCGAGCGCCGGCAGCAGCAGCAGCGTGCGGAACCACGGCGCAAGCGACAGGAAGCTGAGGCCGAACTCGGCGGCCAGCAGCACCAGCAGCAGCCCCCAACCGAGAAGCAGGCGCCGCGGCATCAATGCCGCCCGATCAGGTAGATCAGCGGGTAGAGGATCAGCCACACCATGTCGACGAAGCTCCAATAGAGCCCGACCACCATCACCGGCGTGTAGTAGCGGGGCGAGAACTCGCCCCGATGCGCCCGCCATGCCATCCAGGACACCAGGGCGATGCCGACCAGCATATGGACGCCGTGCAGCCCGGTGGACATGAAGTAGAATACGTAGAACAGCCGCGCCCCGCCCTCCAACGCGCCGATGAAATGAAACGCCGGGCCGACCGGGAACAGGTGCTTGTCGAAGTCGTCGCCCCACTCCAGCCCAAACTTCAGCGCGAGAAACACGAGGCCGAGGCCGATCGCGCCGAGACAGCACCACAGCACCCGCCGATTGTCCCCGCCGCGCGCCGCGGCGACCCCGACCGAGTAGACGAAGCTGCTGGTGACCAGCAAAGCGGTGTTGAGCGTGCCGATCCACAGCTCCGTCTCGCCGGCTCCCGCGTCGAACCCGGCGGGGTTCCAATGCCGGGCGTAGATCCAGGCCAGGAACAGGCCGCCGAAGAACAGCACCTCGGTGGCCAGGAACAGCCACATGCCGGCGATCGCGGAGCCCTGCTGGTGCTCGGCGCTCGAATACTGAAATTCGTGCGGCGCGTAGGCGTCAGACATGGTGCTGCACCAACTCGGGCGGCGGATAGGTGTAGGGCGGCTCGGTGACGATCGGCGTGACCGCGAAGTTCTTGGTCGGCGGCGGCGACGGCGTCTGCCACTCGAGGCCCGTCGCGCCCCACGGGTTCGCCGGCGCGTGGGCGCCGCGGAACAGCGACCACGTGAGATAGCCGAGCGGCAGCAGGTAGCCGAGCGCGAGAATCGTGGCGCCCGCCGAGGAGAGCACGTTCAGCACCTGGAACTCCGGCGGATAGGAATGGTAGCGCCGCGGCATCCCGAGATAGCCGACGATGAATTGCGGCGCGAAGGTGAGATTGAAGCCGATGAAGATGACGAGCGCGCCCGCGCGGCCCCACATCTCGGGATACATCCGGCCGGTGATCTTCGGCCACCAGTAGTGCAGGCCGGCGAAGAACGCCGTCACCATGCCGCCGACCATTACGTAATGGAAATGCGCCACGACGAAATAGGTCTGCGTCAGGTGCACGTCGGCGGCGAGGGCGGCGACGAACAGTCCGGTGAGGCCGCCGATCGTGAACAGACCGACGAACCCGAGCGCGTACAGCATTGGCGCGTCGAACCGGATGAAGCCCTTGTGCAAGGTGCCGATCCAGTTGAACACCTTGATCGCCGACGGCACCGCGACGGCGTAGCTCAACAGCGAGAACACGATGCTGGCGTAGAGCGACTGCCCGGAGACGAACATGTGGTGTCCCCAGACGAAGAAGCTGATCACCGCAATGGAGACGCTGGCCCAGGCGACGGCTTTGTAGCCGAACAGGCGGCGGCGGGCGAAGGCGGGGATGATCTCGCTGATCACGCCGAAGCCCGGCAGGATCATGATGTAGACCGCCGGGTGCGAGTAGAACCAGAACATGTGCTGGAACAGCAGCGGGTCGCCGCCGATCCCGGCGTCGAACACGCCGATGCGGAAGACGCGCTCGAAGCCCAGCAGAAGCAGCGTGATCGCCAGCACCGGCGTCGCGAGCACGAAGATCACGCTCGTCGCGTAGAGTGACCACAGGAAGATCGGCATCCGATACCAGGTCATCCCCGGTGCCCGCAGGCGATGGATGCTGACGATAAAGTTCAATCCCGTCGCGATGGAGGAGAAGCCGGACACGAAAACGCCGAGCACCGCGAGCACGACATGGCTCTGCGTGTACCCCGACGAGAGCGGCGGGTAGAACGTCCATCCGGTATCGACGCCGCCGACGAACAGCGCCCACAGCTCGATCAGCCCACCTGCCATGAACAGGTACCAGCTGATCAGGTTGAGCTTGGGGAACGCCAAGTCACGCGCGCCGAGCATCAGCGGGACCATGAAGTTGCCGAGCGTCACCGGCACGGCGGGCACCAGAAAGAACCAAACCATCACCACGCCGTGCATGGTGAACAGCCGGTTGTAGGTTTCGGCCGACGGAAGCAGCCCTTCCGGCACGATCAGGTTGAGCCGCACCAGTGCCGCCGCGAAACCGCCGATGAAGAAGAATGCGGTGATCGAGCCGAGGTAAAGCAGCGCGATGCGCTTGTGGTCCGTGGTGAACAGCCAGCTCGCGATCGTCGTCTTGTCGGTAAGGTAACTCTCCTCAAGCTCCGCTACCTCGACAACCGTGGTGCTCATGCGGCGCGCCTTATGACTGCTTGTCGGGTGCCAGGGACTTGATGTAGGCGATCAGCCTGATGAGGTCTTCCTCGCCGATGACGCCCGAGAAGGACGGCATCACCGGCGCGTAGCTGGCGACTACCTGGCTGCCCGGCATCAGGATGCTGTCGCGGATGTAGCGATCGTCGGCGGAGACGGTGGTGCCGTCGGCGAGCGGCACCGGGCTGCCGTAGAGGCCGTTGAGCGACGGCGCGCGCACCGTGCCGCGGCCCCCGTGGCAGCCGTCGCAGCCATACCGGACGAACAGCGCCTGACCGGACGCGACCAGCGTGTCGTTGGTGCCGTTGCGCTGCAGCCATTGCTGGAAGTCCGGGCCTTGCATCACCACGACCTGGCCGAGCATCTTGGCGTGATCGGTGCCGCACAACTGGGTGCAGAACAGGTTGTAGGTGCCGGGCCGATCGGCGCGGAACCACATCGCCTCGTAGCGGCCGGGCAGCACGTCGTGCTTGATGCGGAACGCGGGTATCGAGAAGTCGTGGATGACGTCCTCGGAGGTCATCATCAGCCGAACCGGACGATTGACCGGCAGATGCAGCGCGTTGATCTCGCGTTGGCCACCGGCGTGCTCCGTCTTCCACATCCATTGCTTGGCGACGACGTAGATGGTGAGCGCGTCGGATGGCGGCTGGAACTGCCGCACGTAGAGATTGGCGCCCCAGACGAACAGGCCGAAGAAGATGAGCAGCGTCGCCGTGGTCCAGGCGGTTTCCACGCCCCACGTCTTGTTCGCGATCGCGCCGCGATCGACCAGGCTGCCGGCGCGGTAGCGGAACATGAACCGGATCATCAGCAGCGCCACCAGCGCCAGCACCGCGAACGCCATGAGCGTGAGCGCGAGCAGCAGGAAGTCGACCTCGGGCGCGTTGCTGCTCGCTTCGGGAAGCCAGAACTTCATGGCCCGGCGCGCCGTTCGCGGCGGAAGGCGAGCAGCATCACGCCGCCCACCACCAGCACGGTGATCGCCCCGCCGAGCTTCAGCAACTTCAGCACGGCCAGCGTGTAGCGCCCGGTGGTCGGGTCGAAGTGAAAGCAGAGCAGCAACACCGGCAACGCCGCTGAAGCGACGCTGCCGGTAGCGGCGCGGGTCACGCCGAGCCGGACATCGTTCGGCGCGTACCCGATGCCGAGCAAGTAGCTCGACACGATGCCGTCCGGAGTGACGAACACCACGCCGGACGGATGCAGGAACTGCTTGCTCTCGGCATCGAACCGATCGCGAAACCCGACGGCGTCGGCCACCGCCTGCACCGCCGTCGCGGAGCCGGTAAGGTAGTGCCAGCCGGCCTCGGCGCCGGGTAGCGGGAACTGGGCCATGTCGGTGCGCTTCGCCGCCGCGGCATCCGCGCTCGTCTCGGCGGGATCGATGCTGAGCGCGAGCAACTCGTATTGCCCGCCGGCGACCATGCCGGTCTGCCCGAGCGCGTGCAGCAGGTCGGCGCGCACGAGGCCGCACAGGTTGGGGCAGTGGAAGTAGCCGAGGGCGACGACGCCGGGTTTGCCGTGCAGCAGATCGCCGATTCCGCGCTCGCGCCCCGCCTCGTCGCGCAGCACGACGCGCGGCAGCGTCGCCCCCAGATTCTGCCGGTAGGCGAAGTCGCCCGGCACCGGCGGCGGCGGCGCCGCCTGACCGGCGACGCAGGAGAGAAGGAGCCACGCCAACGCCAAGGCCTTTCGATACCTCATCGCGGCGCCGGCCAGCCGGGGATGCCGTCCCGCGCGAGCAGTCGCATCGCGGCGTCGATCGGGATGTGCGCGACGCCGTGCTCGCGGTCGATCCAGCCGGCGCTGTTCAGCTCTTGCAGTTGCTCGGCGCGGAAGCCCTCCATGTCGTCGCGTGGGCTTGCCTGCAAGGCGGGCTGCGGGAAACGTGGCATGGCCTCGGGCATTGTCCTGTCGTGCACCGCGCCAGGAAATGCGAACAGCACGCCCAGGATGACGCAGGCGAGACCGCCCAGCACCAGCCCAACCGCCGCGAGCACGAAACGCCCGGTCACGTCCTTCGTCTCGTACCCGGCGGTCGGGATCACCTTCTCGGCATCAGCCATGACGCACCACGCCTGCGATCTGGGGAAGGCGCGGCGCCCGCAACGCCAGGCCGGCGGCGAGGCCGAACACGGCAAGCAGCGCCGCCACATCGGCGATGCCGATGCTCCGCCCCGCGGCCGGCAGCACCAGCCACCAGGCGCGCAGGGCTTCGGCAACCACGAGAACCGCGGTGACCGCGCGCAGCGCGCCGCGGCTCCGCTGGATGCCCGGCCTTAGCAGCAGGAAGAACGGCAGCGCGAAGTGCAGGAGGGCGACCAACCCGGCGACGTACTGCCAGCCGTGCGAGACGCGCGGTGCGTACCACGCCGCTTCGTCGGGCAGGTCGGATTGCCAGACGATCAGCACCTGCATGAAGTCGAGATACGCCCAAAGGATCACGAGTGCCAGCAGTAGCTTGCCGAGATCCTCCCGGGCATCCTCTTTGGCGACATCGGCCAGCGACACGGCGAGCACGGCGATCGAAAGCGCGAACAACACCGCCTCGGTGCCCGCGAGCATCCCGTACACGCTCGATTTGAACGCCGGGTCGAGCGACATGGTGAGGTCGATCGCGGCGAACGTGAAGCTGAGCGCCAGCAGGATCAGGCCGGGCGGCGCGATACGGCGGAGCGGGCTCGGCTGACGCCCGAGTGTCCAGAGCACGGCACCCGCCAAGCCGAGCCAGATGACCAGGTAGACGATCCCGCGCACGGCGAAGAACGGCAGATTGAGGTAGAAGCCGTTCGGCAAGTGCGGCTGGAGGGCCGGTTGCGCCCAGGGGTAAAGACTGGGCAGCACGAACAACAGCGGCAGCGAGAAGGGGAGCACCAAGGGAAGTGTGGCTATCCCGGCGATGAGCTGCGGCCGGATCGCCCAGCCCCATTTGCCGCCGCTCAGCGCATGGATCAGCACCAAGGCCAGGCTGCCAAGCGGCCAGGCAAGCCAGCAGAACAGCGCCGCGAGCCAGGCATGCGGGAACGACCAGGGAGCGACGATGGCGGCGATCGCCACCGCGAGGACGCCTGCCCCGCCCACGATCCAGGCCGCGCGTTCCCGGTCGCGCGCCGTCATCGCATGGCACTCCGCTGCTCCACGGTCAGGTCGTCCGGCGCGGCGTTCTGGCTCCGCTGCAAGGCACGAATGTAGGCGGCGATCGCCCATCGATCGGCCGGTTGCACGCGCTCGGCGAACGAGTACATCGCGCCGTATCCGTTGGTGATGACGTCGTAGAAATGCTGCACCGGGACAGTGCGGAGCTGGTCGGTGTGATACGAGGGCGGCGGCGAGAAGCCTCGCTGCACGATCATCCCGTGCCCGTCCCCGAGTTCGGAATGGCAGGGCGTGCAGTAGATACGGAACCGCTGCTGCCCGCGCTCCAGCAAGGCAAGCGTCACCGGCGGCGCCGAGGCCGCGCGTTCCCCGAAACGCACGGTGTTCGCCGGCCGTTGCGCCGGGGATGCGAGCGGCGCGTAGACCTTCTGCTTCGGCTGGTCCGTCATGTCGTCGCAGCCGGCGAGGGCCACGAGCAGCAGGCCGGCGATGAACACGGCCGGCTTCACGGGATGTCCTCGACCAGCGCCGGTGCCAGGTCGCGCAGCACGGCGCGCGCGGTGGCGATACGCCCGGCATCGTCCTCGCGCACCACCACCATCCAGCCGTCGCGGGAGGCGGCGCGAAAGCCGTCGCACTCGTCGACCGGCGCGTGCAGGCGAAGCAGCGGCCCGGCGACGAAGAAGGCGACGAAGCCGGCGACCATCGCGCACAACACGCCAAGCTCGAAGGCGATCGGGATGAACGGCGGCCAGGCGAAGCGCGGCCGGCCACCTACGTTCACGGGATACGACACCATGTCCGCGTACGCCATCAGCGCGAAGAAGGCGATGAACCCGAGCAGGCCGGCCGCGAACATGATCGCCGGGATCGGTGAGCCGGTGGGGTGCTCGTCGAGCGCCATCGGCGTGTAGGTGTCGAGCCGCGACAGGCCGCTTTGCCGCAGCCGCTCCAGCGCACCGCGCAGCGCGCGTTCCGAGTCGAATCCGGCGAGGATGCCATTCATGCGGTCTGCCGCTTGGCGATCAGCGCGCGCATCTCGTGCATCGACACCGCCGGGACGAAGCGGAGCGCGAGCAGGATGCCGGTCAGGAACAAGCCGACCGTGCCAGCCAGGGTCGCCCAGTCCCAGAACGTCGGCGTGAAGACGCCCCAGGCTGACGGCAGATGCGTCTTGTGCAGGCTGGTGATGACGATCTCGTAGCGCTCCAACCACATGCCGATCAGCACGCCGAACGCGATCATCACGACGACCGGCGTGCGCATCCGCAGCGGCGGGAACCACAGGAGCTGGGGCAGTGTCACGTTGAACAGAATCGTGCCCCAGTAGATCGGCCAGTAGATACCATACAGGCGGTCGGCGAACATCGCTTTCTCGGCCGGGTCGCTGCCGTAGTACGTGGTGAACACGTCCATGACGTAGCCGTAGCCGATCAGCAGGGCACTGGTGAGCAGCAGCTTGCACAGCACGTCGATGTGACGCCCGGTGATGAACGCTTCGAGCCGCATCAGCCGGCGCAGCGGGATGATCAGCAGCAGCACCACGGCGAAGCCCGAGAGCAATGCGCCGAACACGAACAGCGGCGGGAACTGCGTCGAGTGCCAGCCGACGGTCGCCCCCCCGGCGAAGTCGAGCCCGACGATGCTGTGGACCGACACGACCAGGGGCGCCATGACCGCCGCCATGATGCCGTAGGTGGCGTGGTAGTGCTTCCATTGCCGGGCCGAGCCGCGGAAGCCGACGGCGCAGAAGCCGTAGACGCGCTGCCGCAATTTGGTCGTCGCGCTGTCGCGCACGCTCGCCAGGTCGGGGATCAGGCCGAAATACCAGAACAGCACGGACGCAAAGACGTAGGTGTATAGCGCCCAGAAATCCCACAGCAACGGGCTGCGGAACTGCGGCCAGAGCCCCATCGTGTTCGGGTAGAAGAACAGCCAGTAGGCGAACCACGGCCGGCCGAGATGCAGGATCGGGAACACGCCGGCGGCGGCGGCGCCGAACAGCATCATCGATTCCGCGATCCGGTTGATCGAGGTGCGCCACTCGACGCGCACCAGGAAGAACAGCGCGGAGATGAACGTCCCCCCCGACGCGATGGCGATCCACCAGACGTAGTTGAGGATGGCGAATCCCCAGGCGACCGGCCAGTCGATGCCCCAGATCCCGACACCCGCCCAGAACAGATACACCGTCGCGATCACGAACAGCCCCGACAGTAGCGCGCTCGGCACCATCGCGATCCACCACCAGCGGAACGCGCGTTCGCGCAGCACCAGGGCGCAGATGCGGTCGGTCATCGAGCCGATGGTTGCACCCGGCAGCAGCACCGGGTCGTCCCGGCGCAGCGGCGGCAGGTCCGGCCGCGTGGCTTCGGACAGCCGGCGTTCCAGCCGGCCGATCGCCGCATCGCTCATGTCCTTGGCCCGCCAAGTGCGGCATTGCGGTTGACGATGCGCGCCTCGTAGGTCACCCGCGGATGCGTGTTCTGGTCGGCAAGCAGCGCATAGTCGAGCGGGCTCTGCTTGCGCTTCACCACCTCGCTGTCCGGCTCGGCAAGGTTGCCGAAGGTGAAAACCTGCGTGGGGCACGCCGCTTGGCAGGCGGTCTGCACCGCGCCTGCGGGCTTGTCGCCGTGATCGGCCTCGATGCGCGCGGCGGCGATCCGCTGGACGCAGAACGTGCATTTCTCCATCACGCCGCGCGCGCGCACCGTCACGTCGGGGTTCCACGATTCGGCGGGCCGCTCCTGCTCGCGCGCATAGGCGCGATAGTTGAATCGACGCACCTTGTAGGGGCAGTTATTGGAGCAGAACCGGGTGCCGACGCAACGGTTGTAGACCATCACGTTGAGCCCCTCCGAGTCATGCACGGTGGCACCGACCGGGCAGACGATCTCGCACGGCGCCTGCTCGCAGTGCATGCAGAGCATCGGTTGCAGGTACGCGTCCGGCGTGTCGGGGTCGCCCTCGTAGTAGCGGTCGATACGCAACCAGTGCATCTCGCGCTCGCGCATCACCTCGTCGCGGCCGACCACCGGGATGTTGTTCTCCGCCTGGCACGCGACGACGCAGGCGTTGCAGCCGATGCAGGCGTTGAGATCGACGCTCATCGCCCAGGCCGCCGGACCAGGCGGCTTCGAGCGATAGAGATGCGGGTTCTCCTCGTTCTCCTGCAGAAACGAGGGGTGCTGCTCGAACTTGTCGAGCGTGCCGTGGCGGACGAACTCTCCCGCCCGGTCGAAAATCAGCGCGTGGTGCTCGGTGCTCGCCAACGCGACCCGGCCCTCCGCCTTGTCGATCGCGACCGGCCCCGGTTGTCCCAGCAGCGGATGATAGTCGAAACCCGCACCCTGGCCGGCAAGGCCGACGGCGGTGCGACCGAAGCCGAGCGGCGCGGTCACGCAATCGGCCGCCTGCCCGGGCAGCAGCCAGACCGGTGCCACCAGCGACGCCGCGCCGACCGACAGGCGCACCCGCTCGCCGTTCACCACGCCGAGCCGGCGCGCCAGCGCGGGCACGATCAGCAACGGGTTGTCCCAGGTAAGCTTGGTCATCGGCCGGGGCAGTTCGAGCAGCCAGGGATTGCCGGCGAACCGTCCGTCCCAGACATGCGCGTCGGGACGGAACAGCACGGCGATCGGCGTTTCCGGCGGCGCCGGCAGCGGGAGGCGGGCGGCGTCGGTGCGCAGGGCCGCGCTGCTCTTCGAGTTCGCGGTGTGCGCCGCGACGCCGCTGGCGAGCGTGTCCGGCCACGCGGTCGCGAGACGGTCCTGCCACCGCGCCTGCCATGTCGCGCGCACGGCATCTTCGGACGAGAAGGCGTCAGGTCCCTCGAACAAGGCCAGCATTTCGGGCGGGCTGGTGCCGTCGTAGAGCGGCAGCGCCTGCGGTTGCACGATGGTGGCGGTGCCGTCGAACGCGCGCGCGTCGCTCCATGCTTCCCAGACGTGCGTCATCGGCACGAACCAGGTCGCGGCCCCCGCGGTCTCGTCCGGCGCGGGGGACAGCGAAAGGCTGAACGGCACGCGCTTCAGCGCGTCCGCGAAGCCGAGCGCGCCCGGTGCCGCGTAGACCGGATTGACGTCGAGCATCAGCAAGGTCGTCACGCGGCCAGCGCGCATATCGTCCACGAGCGCGCCCAGCGACGCCTCCGGCTGCGGCGGACGGTGCTCGGGCGAGTCGATGAGGTCGAACGTGTTGCCGCGGCCGCCCAGCGCCTCGTTCAGCGCGTGCGCCAGCGCGTGCGCTTCGGCCGGCTGGTCGCGACCGACATGGACGAAGGCGCGGCCGTGCGCGGCGCGCAGGTCGTCCACCGCGGCGCCGATCCAGGGCGGCCCCTCGGCCACGGGCGGGCCGCCCAGGAACGCGGCGGCGAGCGACTGCATCGCCGCATGCATCTCGCGCGGCCCGGCAACGATGCGATGATCGGCGATGGCGCCAATGGCGCTTGGGGTGGGCTCGACGGCGTAGACGCGGCTCATCGTCGCCCGCGCCGGGTTGCGTCGCGCGGCCAGGTCGCGGGCGAAGCGCAGATGGCCGGGCGTGCCGTCGAGGATATCACTGTCGATCGCGAGGACGACGTCCGCCTTGTCCAGATGCGGCAGCACGGCGACCGGCGCTCCGTAGGCAAGCAGGGCGCCCCGCCGCACCGCGTCGCGCGACACCGCATCCCAGCAATGCCAGCGCGCCTCGGGATAGCGCGCGAGCAGCGCGTCGATCTGTCGCGCCAGCGTGGGCGAGGTCACCGTGCCGGTGAGGATGCGGAAACCCGCGCCGCGATCGGCCGCGAGACGCGCGCGCTGCGCCGCCAGCGCGGTGAGGAGCTGCGGCCGGTCGGCCGGGTCGCCGTTCCGCGTCAGCGCCGCGCGCCGGTGCGGGTCGTAGAAGTCGAGCACCAGCGCCTGCGTGATCGCGCTCGTCGAGCCGAGGCTCGCCGGATGGTTCGGGTTGCCCTCCACCTTGATCGGCCGGCCCATCCAGTGCTTGACGACAATGCCGTCGGCATAGCCGTCGAGCACGCTCGCGCTGGTGTAGTAGTCGGGCACCGACGGCACCAGGCCGGGCGCCTGCCGCACCGCGGGGATCAGCTTGCCGCCGGGCTCGCCCGGATCGCATCCGGCGAGGCCCGCCATCGCGAACGAGGCGGCCATCAGCTTGAGCACCCGCCGGCGCTCGACCGGCGAGGCGAGCGGGTCGGCGAGGCCCGGGAACTCCTGTGCGGCACGCTGCAGGAAGGCCGGGTCGCGCTCGAGTTCGCGCAGGCTGCGCCACTGGCCGCTCATCGATGGCATATGGAGCAATCCGTGAGGTTGCGGCTCGGGACGTGGTACTGCGCCAGCAGTTGCGCCGGGGACGGCGTGTCGGCGGAGCGATGCCACTCGGTGTTGAAGATCGCATTCTGCGGCCGCAGGTTCGGCCCCGGATTACGATGGCACTCGACGCAGAAATTCATCGTGAACGTCGCCTGCTTCGACATCAGGGGGAGGCGATCCACCTGGCCGTGGCAGCTCTCGCAGCCGACGCCCTTGGCGACATGGATGCTATGGTTGAAGTAGACGTAGTCGGGCAGGTTGTTGACCTGCTGCCACGCGATCGGCTGATCCGTGGCGAGGCTTTCACGCACCGGCGCCAGCATCGCCGCGTTGGTCCAGATCTGCGAGTGGCACGTCATGCAGGTATAGGTCGGCGGCAAGCCCGCATTAGCGGCGACCTCGACGGAGACATGACACATCCGGCAATCGATGCCGAGCCCGGCGACGTGGTGCTGATGGCTGAACGGCACCGGCTGCTCCACCGTCCAGCGCAGGCTGCGGGAGTAGTCGGTGCGCGCGGCCAGCCACCACCAGCCGAGCGCCAGCGCCACGGCTCCGGCGGCGGCGAGCAGCGCCAGCCGGATCGTGAGGTTCGCGCTCGGTCGAAAGATGGCGGCCATGTCGCCCAAGACGTGCACGACAAGGAGGGCGCACGGCAATAGGGGGTTCCCGCCGTCGCGCAGGAACGTGAACGGGGCTAACCTGCTCCCGTTCGCTGGAGGAGACGTCAATGTCCGTGGAAGCCGTCGTTGCCGGCGCCGCCGCTCCGCGAACCGCGCCGCCGTTCCGCGCCGACCATGTCGGCAGCCTGTTGCGGCCCAGGCAGCTGCAGGACGCGCGCGCCGCCTGGAAAGCCGGCAGCCTTTCCGGCGAGGCGCTACGCGGGGTGGAGGATCACTGCATCGAGACGGCGGTCCGTCGACAGCTTGATCTGGGCCTACGCGCCGTCACCGACGGCGAATACCGGCGCGCCTACTGGCATTACGATTTCGTGGGCGGTCTCGACGGGGTGGAGGTCTACGAGCCGGAGCAGAAGATCCAGTTCCAGGGCAACGTGCCGCTGGGCCACGCCTTGCGGGTGAACGGGCGCATCGGCTGGTCGAAGCCGGTGATGATCGACGACTACCGCTTCCTCACCCAACGCGTCGGAGCGGCAGTGGCCAAGCAGACGATCCCCTCGCCGAGCGTGTTGCATTTCCGCGGCGGACGGCGCGCGATCGACGCCCGCACCTACCCCGACATGGACGGGTTCTTCGCCGATCTCGGCGCTGCCTATCACGATGCCGTCCGCGCGTTCGGTGAGGCGGGCTGCCGCTACCTCCAGCTCGACGAGGTCAACATTGCCTACCTGTGCGACCCGGCGCAGCTCGCAATGTTGAAGGCGCGGGGCGAGCACGTCGACAACCTGCTCGGCATCTACGCCGACCTGCTGAACCGCGCGATCTCCGGACGCGCGGCCGGCATGACCATCTCGATGCATCTCTGCCGGGGCAATTTCCGCTCCACCTGGATCGCTTCCGGCGGCTACGAGCCGGTCGCCGAGGTGCTGTTCAACCAGATCGACGCCGACGCTTATTTCATGGAGTACGACACGGAGCGGGCAGGCGGGTTCGACCCGCTGCGCTTCGTGCCGCGCGGGAACAAGATGGTGGTGCTCGGCATCGTCACCAGCAAGACGGGCGAGCTCGAAAGCAAGGACGATCTGAAGCGTCGCATCGACGCGGCCGCGAAGTTCCTACCACTCGAACAACTCGCCATCAGCCCGCAATGCGGCTTCGCCAGCACCGAGGAGGGCAACAGGCTCACCGAGGCGGAGCAGTGGGCGAAGCTCGCGCGCTGCGTCGAGGTCGCGCAAGATGTTTGGGGCGGGGTGTAGGCTATGACGTTTTCCTTGAAGCGCTTGTCATACGAGGAAATGGATCAAGCGGCCGTCGTTCACAGAACGTCCTTTGACGAGCGACTACCGTGGATTGCGGGGCTCCACGCGCCAGACGAGGACCGCGCTTTCTTTCGCCATCGTGTGTTTTCGGCCTGCCAGGTTTGGGGCGCGATCGACGAGGAAATGATCGGGTTCATCGCGTTCCGCGATGACTGGATCCACCACGTTTATATCTTGCCGCACCGGCAGCGCCAGGGTGTCGACCGTGCTCTGATCAAGATTGCGCAGGCAGCCTCGCCTGTCCTGATGCTGTGGACCTTTCAGCGCAACGCGCCCGCACGCCGGTTCTATGCAACCCACGGCTTCGTGGCGATCCGGCAAACCGATGGAAGCCGCAACGAGGAGCGCGAGCCGGATGTACTCTACCGCTGGCGTGGTGCAGAAGCTGGCTTACCCGAGGCGTGACTCGTGCGACGGCGGCCGTTAGTGTGCCTCTACCGTAATCGCTATTTTCGTACAAGCGTACATTCGCTTTCCGAGAGAGGCCGGAACGCTTGTTCGCCCGGTTCGGTGGCGAGAACCTTGTAGACATCGTCCGGCGTCCGAGACTCGGCAGGGGTCTTCACTTCCATCAGATACATGCGTGACAGCACCCGCCCGTCCTCGCGAATGCGCACATCCTCGTTGAACATGTCATTGACCGGCAGCGCGCGCATCGCCGCCGCCGCAAGCTTCGCGTCGCGTCCGCCAACCTGCGCGGCACGTGCGTAGTGACGCACCCCGGCGTAGACGGCGGCTTGGTTCATACTGGGTAAGCGGTCCTTCTGTGCGCGGAACCGCTTGGTCCAAGCCCGGGTTGCGTCATTGAGGTCCCAGTAGAAGGAGTTGGACAGGACGAGCCCCTGCGCGCTGGGCAGGCCGAGCGCCAGCACGTCGGTGATGAACAGCAGCATCGCGGCGAGCCGCTGCCCGCCCCGGCCCAGGCCGAAGTCGGCCGCCTGCTTGATCGCGTTTTGCGCGTCCGCGCCGGCGTTGCAGAAGGCGATCACTTTCGCGCCCGACGCCTGCGCCGTCACGAGATAACTCGAGAAGTCAGCGGTTCCCAGCGGATGGGTGACGCTGCCCAGCACCTTGCCGCCTCCGGCTGTGACGAAACGCGCCGTGTCGCGCTCCAGCGCGTGGCCGAAGGCGTAGTCCACGGTGATGAAGAACCAGCTATCGCCGCCCATCCGCGTCAGCGCCTGTCCGGTGCTGTGCGCAAGCGCATGGGTGTCGCAATTGAAATTGAAGCCGAACGGCGAACAGAACTTGCCGGTGAGGTCGGAACTGCCGGCTACCGCGATCAGCAGGATGCGTTCCTTCTCCCGCATCAACGACTGCAGCGGGAGAGCCGCACCCGACGTGGAGCACTCCACGATCGCATCGACGCTCTGCGTATCGATCCAGGCGCGCGCGATGGCAACGGCGATGTCCGGTTTGTTCTGATGGTCGGCCGACAGGACCTCGACCTTCGGCGATGTCACGCCACCGCCGAACTCCTCGGCGGCGAGGCGCGCCGCAACGACCGCACCCTGGCCGGAGAAATCGGCGTAGGGGCCGTTCATGTCGGCGAGCACGCCCACGCGGATCGGCCGTTTGTCCTGCGCGCGGGCAAGGCGGGGCGCGACGAGCGAGCCGCCCGCGGGGCCAGCAGGTCTCTGCGCAAAACTGTCACCACGCGCACTCCTCCAGATAAAGTCAGCACTCGATGCAAAACCCCGGCCACGGATGCCGGCTACCGGCCGGCCCCACTACCCAGCCCGCCGCTTCCAGCGCGCTCGCGGTGCGCCAGGCGCCCCGCAACGCCGATCCCGGTTGTCCAGACCTGCATGGCGCCTCTACCCCCCGAATGGCTGGTAGAGCACTGTAGCGGACGGCTAGATTGCGCGGAAAGGAACCCGCCAATGCTCGCCACCAGCCCCGCTTTCAAGGACAACGCTCGCCGCGCGCTCGCCGACGCCGGGCTGCAGAAGGCGCTCGCCCGCAGCGGACCGAGCTTCATCGCCCGCCGGGCGCTGGCGGTGGCCGGGCTGCCCGAGTTCGAGCGGCTTCGCGAGATCGGCCGCGAGATCAAGGACCACACGCTCGCCAACCTCGACTTCTACCTCGAGGCCTACGAGGCCAAGGTGCTGGCGGCCGGCGGCCATGTGCATTGGTGCGCCACGGCCGACGAGGCGCGCGCGGCGGTGCTGCGCATCTGCCAGGACGCCGGCGCGCGCACCGTCACCAAGGGCAAGTCGATGATCAGCGAGGAGCTGGGCATCAACGAGCACTTGGAGGGACACGGGATCGAGCCGGTCGAGACCGATCTCGGCGAGTACATCATCCAGCTCCGCCACGAGGCGCCGAGCCACATCATCGCGCCCGCCTTCCACCTCAACCGCGAGGATTGGGAGGCGAGCTTCCGCAAGTCGCACACCGACCTCCCGGCCGATCGGGTGTTCGGCGAGCGGCGCGACATCCTCACCGAAGCGCGCACGCGGCTGCGCCAGCGCTTCCTCGCGGCGGATGTCGGCATCACCGGCGCCAATTTCCTGATCGCCGAGACCGGCAGCAGCGTGATCGTCACCAACGAGGGCAACGGCGACCTCACGCAAACCCTGCCGCGCGTGCACATCGTGCTCGCCTCGATCGAGAAGGTGGTGCCGACCCTGGAGGACGCGACCAGCCTGCTGCGGCTGCTGGCGCGCTCGGCCACCGGGCAGGACTTCTCGGTCTACACGACGTTCAGCACCGGCGGCCGCCGGCCCGGCGACCTCGACGGCCCGGAAGAATATCACGTCGTGCTGGTCGACAACGGACGCTCGGCCATGCTCGGCACCGAGTTCGGCGAGATGCTGCGCTGCATCCGCTGTGCCGCGTGCATGAACCATTGCCCGGTGTACGGCGCGGTCGGCGGTCACGCCTACGGCTGGGTGTATCCCGGACCGATGGGCAGCGTACTGACGCCTTCCTTGATCGGCGTGGATCAGGCCGGGAATCTGCCGAACGCCTCGACGTTCTGCGGCAAGTGCGAGAGCGTCTGCCCGGTCAAGATCCCGCTGCCGAAGATGATGCGGCACTGGCGCGAGCGCGAGTTCGAGCGGCATCTCACGCCGGCCACGGTGCGGAGCAATCTCGGCCTCTGGGCGTGGTTCGCGCGGCGCCCGGCGGCGTATCGGCTGGGAACCCGCGCGGCGGCGGCGGCGCTCGGGCTGCTCGGACGGCGGCGCGGGCGGTTCACCTCGCTGCCGCTTGCCGGCGGCTGGACCGGCGGGCGCGACCTGCCGGCACCCGAGGGGGAAACGTTTTTCGCCCGCTACGCGAAGATGCAGCGAGGCGGCCGGTGAGCAAGGAGGCCGTACTGGGCGCGATTCGCCGGGGGCTCCGGCGCGGACCGCTCTCGGCCGATCAGGCGCAGCCGCTGCGCGATCGGCTCGCGCGGCATCCGCGCCACCTGATCCCCGCCCGCAGCCGGCTTCCGCACCCCGAGCAGATCGCGTTGTTCGTCGCCAACGTGGAGCGGGAGTACGGCACCGTCATCCGCCTGCCGGACACCGCCGCCGTGCCGGGCGCGATCACCGACTATTTGGCGATGCAGAACCTGCCGTCCGCGCTGGTGATGGCGCCGCACCCCGAGTTGCGCGCGGTGCCGTGGTCGGAGCGGCCCCTGCTGCAAATCCGCGAGGGCCGCGCCGAGGGCAGCGATGTGGTCAGCCTCCAGCACGGGTTCGCCGGCATCGCCGAGACCGGCACCTTGATGCTGCCCTCGGCGCCCGAACGGCCCACCACCTTGAACCTGCTGGCGGAGACCGCCCTCGTCTTGCTGCGGGCGAGCCGTGTGGTCGGCGCCTACGAAGAGGCTTGGGACCTGCTGCGGGCCGAGCACGGCGAGGGCACCATGCCGCGCAACGTCATGCTGGTGACGGGGGTGTCGCGCTCGGCGGATATCGAGCAGACCCTCGAACTCGGCGCGCACGGCCCGCGGCGGCTGCACGTCTTGCTGGTGGATGACGCCGGCCACGACCAACCGTGACCGGCGCGCGCCCGAGGCGCACCCCGCTCACCGAGGCCGACCGCTCCGAATGGGCGCACTACGCCCGCCATGTCATCCCGCTGCCGGGACGGGTGCGGCCCGAGACTCCACCGCCGCCAGTTCGGCCGACGCCGCTCGGTCCACGCGCATCACCGCCAACCCGACACCTCGCATCACGTCCGGCCGCCCCGCTTGTCGCCATCGGCGTCCAGCCGCCGGGGATCGACAGCGCCACCTGGCAGAAATTCCGCACCGGCAAGCTTGCCGCATCGCGCACGCTCGACCTGCATGGGCGGACGGCGCAGCGCGCCTATCATGCTCTGGAGGCGTTCCTGCGCGCGGCCCACTCGGACCGGCTGCGCTGCGTCGAAGTGATTACCGGGCGCGGCACGGGCGAGGAAGGCGGCGTGCTGCGGCGCGAGCTGCCGTTCTGGCTCGGCCTGTCCCAGTTCCGACCGCTGATCCTGGCGGCGGCGCACCCGCACCCCGCCAACCCGGGCTCCGTCCGATTGCTGCTGCGCCGCGTGCGGTGAGACCGCGGCCGACGGGCCGTTGCGCGGCCGAACACGACCCGGCACCATCCAAGTCGGCGCACGGTCCAGAGGCGCGCGGGGAGGATGCATGACACGATCGATCGGCCGCCGGCAGCTTGCGCTCGGTACGGCGCTGGCAACAGGGTTGCCGCTGTTCGGCATCGTCCGCGCCCGAGGCGACGCGCCGGAGTTCAGCTACAAGTTCGCCAACGACAACCCGATGTCGCACCCGAACACGATCCGCTCGCAGGAGGCGATCGACCGGATCAAGGCGGAAAGCCACGGACGGCTTGAGATCGCGCTGTTCCCCAACAACCAGCTCGGCGGCGATACGGACATGCTGTCGCAACTCCGTTCGGGCGCGCTCGAATTCTTCACGCTCTCGGGCGGCATTCTGTCGACCCTGGTGCCGGTGTCCTCCATTTACGGCGTCGGCTACGCCTTCAAGGGCTACGCGGAGGTTTGGCCTGCGGTGGATGGCGATCTCGGCGCGCTGATCCGGGCCGGCATCGAGAAGTCCGGCATCTATGCGTTCGAGAAGATCTGGGACAACGGCTTTCGCGAGATCTCGTCGAGCACGCACCCGATCAACACGCCCGAGGACCTGCGGGGCTTCAAAATCCGCGTCCCGGTCAATCCGCTCTATCTCTCCACTTTCGAGTCGCTCGGCGCCTCGCCGACCTCCATCAACTTCAGCGAGGTCTACTCGGCGTTGCAGACCAAGATCGTGGAAGGGCAGGAGAACCCACTCGTCAACATCTACACCGCCAAGCTCTACGAGGTGCAGAAATACATTTCGATGACACGGCACATCTGGGACGGGTTCATCATGCTGGCCAACATGCGTGCTTGGCGACGGCTGCCGCCCGAGCTGCAGGAGATTTGCACGCGCAACTTCAATCGGGCGGCGCTCGAGCAGCGGCAGGACTACGTCAAGGCCGACGCGACTTTGCGGGCCGAGCTCGAGAAGAACGGCATGGTGTTCAACGAGCCCGATCCGGCGCCGTTCCAGAAGGCGCTGGCGAAGTCCGGCTTCTACGGCAAGTGGCGCGACAGATACGGCCGCGACGCCTGGGCCGTGCTACAGAAATACGCGACCGGAATCGCGACGGGCTGAGGCAGGAAACCATGAAACGAACGCGTCGAAGCGTGATGACCGCGGCCGCCGGCGCGATGCTGGCGGCACCGTTTATTCGCCGGGGCCATGCGGCGGAGGCCGTGCGACTCGGATTGCTCAGCGACCTTAACGGCGCGTACGCAACGTTGTCGGGTGCGGCGGCGGTGGCGGCGGTAAAGCTGGCCGTGGAGGATTTCTCCAAGCAACACCCCGACATTCCGGTCGAAGTGCAGGCGAGCGACTTCCAGCTCAAGCCCGACATCGGGCTCGGCATCGCGCGCGCGTGGTTCGACACGCAGGGCGTCGATTGCATCCTGGACGTGCCGATGTCGGCGCTGGCCTTCAGCCTCGGGGCGCTGGCGCGCGATCGCAACAAGGTGGTGATGTTCACGTCAACCGCCAGCGACGAGGTAACCGGCCGGTTCTGCGGCCCGAACCACGTGCATTGGACGCACGATACCTACGCGCTCGGGGCGACCGTCGCGCGCGCGGCGCTGGAGAAGAAGCTCGACACCTGGTTCTTCATCATGCCGGACTACGCGATGGGCAAGTCGCAGGTCGCCAGCATCACCCACATCCTCGATCAGAACGGCGCCAAGGTCCTCGGCACCGTCGCGCATCCCTTTCCCGGCACGAGCGACTTCTCGAGCTACCTGCTGCAGGCGCAGTCGAGCGGGGCGAAGGTGATCTGCCTCGCCAATTCGGGCGAGGACGCGGTGAACTGCATCAAGCAGGCGGCCGAGTTCGGCATCCTCGGCCGCGGGCAATCGATGGTGTTGCCGTTGTTCGATACGCCGCTGGTCAAGGCGGTCGGGCTGAAGACCGGTCAGGGGCTGAACTACGCCGTCGCCGGCTACTGGGATGAGAATGACGCTACCCGTTCGTTACAGAAACGCATCGCGCCGGCGCTGAACGGCAATCCGTTGGCGCAGAACCACATCGGCGACTACTCCGGGGCCTACAACTATCTCAAGGCGGTGGCGGCCGTCGGCGTCTCCCGCGCCAAATCGGACGGGCGGGCGGTGATCGAGCAGCTGAAATCGGCGCCCTTCGACGACGCGATGCTCGGCCGGTGCGTCGTTCGCCCGGACGGCCGCATGGTGCACGACATGCTGCTCATGGAGGTCAAGAAGCCGAGCGAATCACATGGCGAACTCGACCTCGCGCGCGTCGCCGAAACCGTTCCGGGCGCGGACGCGTTCCGGCCCGCTCGCCGAAGGGCACTGCCCGATGGTCAGCGGGTGACGGTCACGCGGACGGCGGTTGCGGACGCTTGCGCAGCAGGAAACGTTGCGTCCCCTCCAGCACCAGCTCGCGTCGCTGGTTGTGCACGGTGCTACGCAGCCCGACGACGCCGGTGGTCCGGCCCGGGGTGAGCTCGCCGACCTCAAGCGCCGGGTACACCGTGTCGTTGGCAAACACCGGCTTGTGGAACCGGCTCGACTGCTCCAGGAAGCCGACAAGCGACTCCTCGATCATGTAAGGGAACAGCCCGGCACCGGGCGCGGTCTGGATCAGCGTCTGGAAGCCGTGCGCGAGCATGTGCGGCATCCCGCGCGCGCGGCTGTACTCCAAATCGTAGTGCACCGGATGGGCGTCGCCGCTTGCCGCCTGGAAGGCGAGGAACACTGCTTCCGTCATGGTCCGGCTCGGCAGCACGAAGCGCTCGCGCAGCGTGAAGTCCTCGAACCAGCGCTGCGCCGGCACCATGCGGTGCAGCGCCGGGTCGAACTCACAACGCGCCCGCGCCGCGCAGGTCGGCGATGGCAGCGTCGGTGTAGACGAGCTCGTGGAGCACCGCGTCGGTGTGCTCACCGAGGGCGGGCACGTCGCCCATCACCGCCTCGAAGTCACCGAAGGTGAACGGTGGCAGCAGGGCGCGGATCGGGCCGCCCGGCGTGTTCACCTCGCGCCAGCGGTTGCGCGCGGCGAGCTGGGGATGGTTCCACACGTCCATCGGTTCGTTGAGCCGTCCGTTGGCGATGCCGGCGCGGTCGAGCGCCGCGATCACGTCTTGCGAGCTCATGGTGGTAAACTGCGCCTCGATCAGCGCGGTCAGCTCGGGACGGTTGGCGACGCGCGACTTGTTGGCCGCGAAGCGCGGATCGTCCGCCAGCTCCGGGCGGCGTAGCACGTCTCGCGCGAACGTCGCCCACTCGCGGTCGTTCTGCAGGCCGAAGATCACCTGGCCGTCTGCGGTGCGGTGCGCGCCGTAGGGAGCGACGAGCGGGTTGCTGGCCGCCTCCCGCACCCAGGGCAGATTGCCGTAGGCGGCGCGGTACATCGGGTAGTGGATCCACTCGGCCAGCGCCTCGAGCATCGCCACCTTCACCGAGGCCCCCTGCCCGGTGCGCTCGCGCCGCAGCAGCGCGGCGAGGATGCCCTGGTGCGCGTAAGTGCCGGTGCAGATGTCGGCCAGCGAGATGCCGACGCGGGCCGGTTGCTCGGACGTGCCGGTGATGCTGATGACACCGGATTCCGCCTGGATCAGCAGGTCGTATGCCTTCTTCTGCGCGTACGGGCCGCTCTCGCCGTAGCCGGAGATATCGCACACGACGATGCGCGGGTTCGTCGCGGACAGAGTCTCGAAGGACAGGCCGAGACGGTCGGACGCACCGGGTGCGAGGTTCTGCACCACCACGTCGGCGCGGGCGACGAGTTTGCCGAGCACGTCGCGGGCGCTCGCGTGCTTGACGTCGAGGGTGACGCTCTGCTTGCCGCGATTGAGCCAGACGAAATTGGTGGATTGGCCGAATGCGGCGCTGTCGTAGCCGCGCGCGAAGTCGCCCGTCCCGGGGCGCTCGATCTTGACCACGCTGGCGCCGAGATCGGCCAGGTGCCGCGTGCAGATCGGCCCCGCCACCGCGTGTTCCAGTGCGACGACGCGCATGCCTTCAAGCGGCCGCATGATGATCCTCCTCGCGATTGCAAGGAAGCAAAGCGTTCGCGGACATGTCTGTCAAAGCACCCTCACCCAACCCTCTCCCGGAGGGAGAGGGCTTGCCTGCTCCCTCTCCCATCGGGAGAGGGCCGGGGTGAGGGTTAGCCCGGCTTGCCGTTCACGTACGGCTTCAGCGCCGCGTAGATCGTGGCGTTCGCCGGGGTCGGCACGTCGTGCTCGCGGCCGAGAGCCACCACCTTGCCGGCAAGCCACGGTAGCTCGATGCGATTGCCGCGCTCGAGATCCACCGCCATCGACGCCCGGCCGGCGGCCGGAAAGGCCCCGACGTCCGCCATGCGCTTCTCGATGAGCTCGTCGGGCAGATCGACGCCGCTCGCGCGTCCGACCGCGAGCACCTCGCGCATGACCGTGCGATACAGCGCCAGCAGGTCCGGGTCGTCCCGCAGCTTGCCGACCGGCAGGCGCGTCACCGCGGTGAGGCTGCTCATCGCCACCAGCAGGATGAACTTTTCCCACAGCGCCCGCTCGATATTGCCGGTGAGCATGGCGTCGAACCCGGCCTGCTTGCACAATGCGAGGAACCGCTCGCCGCGCGGGCTCGCCCGACCGTCCATCTCGCCGAACACCAGCCGCTGCCGCGTGCCGGTCTGGCGGATCACGCCGGGCTCGGCGATCGCGGCACTCACCTGGGCCACGCCGCCCATGACGGCGTTGGCGCCGAGGATCGGCGTGAGGCGCGCGCTGGCGTCGATGCCGTTCTGCAGCGGCACCACCGCCGTGTCCGCTCCGACGATCGGGCGGATGGCCTCGCCGGCGCTCTCCACGTCCCACAGCTTGACGCAGAACAGCACGAGGTCCACCGGGCCGATGGAGGCCGGATCCTCGGTCGCCTGCGCCGGGCGCACCACGATCTCCGGCCGGCCGCCCTCAACCCGGAGCCCGCGTTCGCGGATCGCCGCGAGATGGGCGCCGCGCGCGACGAACGTCACGTCCGCCCCGGCCTTGGCGAGTGCCGCCCCGAACGTGCCGCCGACGCCGCCCGAGCCGATCACCGCGATGCGCATACCCGTCACTCCGTCATGTCCCGTCGCTGGCGCGGCCGATCGGCGGCACCTCGTTCGTCATCCCGGCGAGCACCTCGGCCACGTGGCGCGCCCGCACGGGGCTGCCCTCGCGCGACAGCCGGCCGGCGATGTTGAGCAGGCAGCCGAGATCGCCGGCCAATACCGTTGCGGCCCCGCTCGCTGCGATGTCGCGCGTCTTGTCGGCCGCCATGCGCACCGAGATGTCGGGGTATTTCACGCAGAACGTGCCGCCGAAGCCGCAGCAGATCTCGGGCTCGCTCATCTCCGTCACCGGCACGCCCATCTCGCGCAACAAGCGTCGCGGCTGCTCCTTGATGCCAAGCTCGCGCAGACCCGCGCAGGCATCGTGATACGTCACCGGGCCGCCGGTCCAGGTCGCCGGTACGAGGTCCACGTCGCGCACGTCGGTCAGGAAACTGACCAGCTCGTAGGTGCGCGCGGCGAGCGCGTCGGCGCGGGCGCGCAGGTTCGGGTCGTCGTCGAACAGCTGCGGCAGGTGATGGCGCAGCATCCCGCCGCAGGAGCCCGACGGCACCACCACGTAATCGTAGCCGCCGAACGCATCGAGGATGCCGCGCGCCAGATCCTTCGTGGTCGCGCGATCGCCCGAGTTGTAAGCCGGCTGGCCGCAGCAGGTCTGCGCCCGCGGCACCTCGACCTGGCAGCCGGCCCGCTCCAGCAACCGGATCGCGGCGAAACCGACCGTCGGGCGGTGCAGGTCGACGAGGCAGGTGACGAACAGGGCGACGCGGGGCTTCGGCATCGCGGCAATCTAGGCGGTCGCCGCCGCACTCGCCACCTGCTCGCGCGCGGCGCTCACACCTGATCGTAGTCGATGACCACGCGCGGGCTTGTCGGGTGCGCCTGGCAGGTCAGCACGAAACCCGCCTGCAACTCCCACGGTTCCAGGGAGAAGCTCACCTCCATCTCCGTCGTCCCCTCCAGGACGCGCGCCCGACACGTGCTGCACATGCCGCCCTTGCAGGCGTAAGGCAGGTCGAGGCCCGCCCGCAGCGCGGCATCCAGCACCGACTCGCCCTCCGCGACAGGCACCTCGGCACGCCGGCCGTCCACGACGAGAGCCGCGACCGCGTAGGGGGCTTCGGTCTGCACGGGGATGGGCTTGACGCGGGGCTTGCCGCCGAGCGCGGAGACGAAGCGCTCCACGTGCACTTGGCCGGGCTCGAGGCCGAGGTCGAGCAGCGTGGCCTCGACCTCGTCGCTCATTCCGGCCGGCCCGCAGATGAAGGCGTGGTCCACAATCTCGACCGGAACGAGGTGACGCAGCAGCAGGCGCACCTTCTCCCCATCGAGCCGCCCGTTGAGGACCGGGACGTCCTGTTGCTCCCGGGAAAGCACGTGGAACACGGAGAACCGATCCAGGTAGCGATCCTTCAGTTCCTCCAGCGGCTCGCGGAACAGCATGTCGCCGGTCGAGCGGTTGCCGTAGAACAGGAACACGCGGCTGCGCGGCTCGCGACTCAGGATGCCCCGCGCGATCGAGAGGATCGGCGTGATGCCGGACCCGGCCGCGAAGCCCACATGCACCCGCGCCTGGTCGGGCGCGAACGCGACGCCGAAGCGGCCCGTCGGGGTCATCACGTCGAGCACGTCGCCGGTGCCGATGTCGCTGTTCGCCCAGGCGGAGAAGGTGCCGCCGTCCACGCGCTTCACCGCGATCCGCAGCTCGCCGTCATCAGGGCCGGTGCAGATGGAGTAGGAGCGGCGCACCTCCTCGCCGTCGAGGTCCTTGCGCAAGGTGAGATACTGGCCGGCGGCGAACCGGAAATCGCGCCGTAGATGCGGCGGGACCTCGAAGGCGATGGATACCGCATCCGGCGTCTCCCGCCGCAGATCGGCGACCTGGAGGTGATGGAACCGGGGTGTCACGGAGGACATGACGGCCTCAGTGGCATTTGAAGTAGTCGAACGGCTCCCGGCAGCTGTTGCAGCGCCAGAGCGCCTTGCACGAGGTCGAGCCGAACTCGGACAGCAGGCGCGTGTCGGCCGAACCGCAATTCGGGCAATCCACCTCCTCGGTGCCGAACAGCGCCCGGCGACCGCCGCCCCGCTTGGGAGGCGCGATGCCGCACTCGCGCAGCTTGCGCCGCCCCTCCTCCGACATCCAATCCGTCGTCCAGGCGGGGGAGAGTACCGTTCGCACCTGAGCGCAGGGTATGCCGGCCCTTTCGAGTGCCAACTCGATGTCGAGCTGGATCATGTCCATCGCCGGGCAGCCGGAGTAGGTCGGCGTGATGGTGACCTCGATCCTGCCGTCGCGCACCGACACCGCGCGCAATACGCCGAGGTCCGCGATCGTGAGCGCCGGGATTTCGGGGTCGCACACCGTCTCCACCGCTCGCAGCGCCCGTTGCCGCAGGGCATCGCTGCCCGCCTCGAACTTCGCGTTCACCAGGTGGCGCCCGGGTAGGTGCGCTGCAGGTGCTGCATGACGCTCAGCAGCAAGCCGAGATGCTCGCTGTGCCGCCCGGACCGGCCGCCGCTCTGCATCCACGGATTCTCGGGCTGGGTCAGCGTGGCGTCGGACAACACCGAACCAACAGTCTTGTCCCAGGCCTCGCGTACCGTGGCAGGGTCGACGGCCAGGCCGGCGGCGGCGAGGGTGCGCTCCGCGGCGTCGCACTCGAACATCTCGCCCGTGTAGCTCCAGAACTCGTCCACCGCCTCCTGCGCCCGCGCGTGGCTCTCCTCGGTGCCGTCGCCGAGGCGGATCACCCATTCGGCGGCATGCCGGAGATGATAGGCGCTCTCCTTCTCCGATTTGGCCGCGATGGCGGCGAGCGTGCCGTCCCCGCTCGACCTCATCGCACGCCAGTAGGGGTCGGCGAATGCGGAGTAGAACAACTGTCGTACCATGGTCTCGCCGAAGTCACCGTTGGGGTGCTCGGCGAGTAGCAGGTTGCGATATTGCGGCGCGTCGCGCAGGTAGGCGTAGTGGTCCTCGTCGTTGCCCTCGGCCTCCAGCTCGGCGACGTAGGTGTAGAGCGATCGCGCCTGCCCGATCAGGTCGAGCCCGATGTTGCCTAGGGCCATCTCCTCCTCGAGAATCGGGCCGTGGCCGATCCACTCGGACAAGCGATGGCCAAGGATCAGCGCGTCGTCCGCGCGGCGCAGCACGTAGAGGACCAGCGGCGTCTCCTTGACCATGATGGAGGTCGTCGGCATGTCGCTCACATGTGGCCGACTTCGTCCGGCACGTCATAGAAGGTCGGATGCCGGTACGCCTTCGACATGGTGGGCTCGAACATCATCTCCTTGTCGGCCGGGTCCGACGCGACGATTGCGTTTGACGGCACGATCCAGATCGACAAGCCCTCGCCGCGCCGCGTGTAGAGGTCGCGCGCGGCCTGCAGCGCGAGCGTCGCGTCGGACGCGTGCAGCGAACCGACATGCTTGTGCGCCAAGCCGTTCCGGCTGCGGATGAAGACTTCCCAAAGCGGTGTGTTCGGGGTCTTGGACTCGGGCATCGGGGCTACCTCGCGTGGTTCCGGCGCGTCGATGATCAGGCGGCGAGCTTCCTGGCAGCCTGCTTCCCGGCGTACGCCGCCGCGGCCTCGCGCACCCAGGCGCCCTCCTGGTGCGCGCGGCGGCGCGCCGAGATGCGCTCGCGATTGCAGGGGCCGTTGCCGGCGAGGACTTGCCGGAACTCCTCCCAGTCGATCGGGCCGTGGCGCCAATGTCCACGCGGCGCAGTATCCGAGGCTCCCTCGTCGGTCCCCTCGAAGCGGAGGTCGGGGTCGGGGACGGTCAGGCCGAGGTAGTGCGCCTGCGGCACCGTCGCATCCGCGAATTTCTGCCGCAGCTCGTCGTTCGAGAAGCGCTTGATCTTCCACTTTGTCGACTGGTCGCCGTGCATGCTGTCGCTGTCCGGCGGGCCGAACATCATCAGGCACGGCCAATACCAGCGATTGAACGCGTCCTGCGCCATTTCTTTCTGCTCGGGCGTGCCACGGCACAAGGTGACCATGATTTCGTAGCCCTGGCGCTGGTGGAAACTTTCCTCCTTGCACACCCGGATCATGGCCCGTGCATACGGGCCGTAGGAGCACCGGCAAAGCGGGATCTGGTTCATGATCGCCGCCCCGTCCACCAGCCAGCCGATCGCGCCCATATCGGCCCAGGTGAGGCTCGGATAGTTGAAGATCGAGGAATACTTCGCCTTCCTCGTCAGCAGCTCGTCGAACATCTCCTCCCGGCTTTTCCCGAGCGTCTCGGCGGCGGCGTAGAGATAGAGCCCGTGGCCGGCCTCGTCCTGCACCTTGGCAAGCAGGGTCGCCTTGCGCCGCAACGTGGGCGCCCGGGTAACCCAGTTCCCCTCCGGCAGCATGCCGACAATCTCGGAATGGGCATGCTGGCTGATCTGGCGGAGCAATGTCTTGCGATACGGCTCCGGCATCCAGTCGTTGGCCTCGATCCGCTCTTCCTGATCAACCCGCTCTTGGAACCGCTTCTCGGGCCCAGGATCACCGGCTGCCTCGACGGGGGAGTCTGGACCGGACAAGCCTTGGGTATACATGACGTCCTCCGTCTCGCACTGCCTACGCAATATAATGCATTGCGCCGGCTATGGAAGCTGCTCGCCTCAGCGGACAGGAGGCTGCTTGCCCATCCGATCGCAACGGCCGCGCCATCGTTGCGCTCACCGCTTGAGAATGGAACCGAGGACGCCTCGCAACACCGCACGACCGACCTGGGTACCGACCTGGCTGCCGAGGCTGCGGGCGATGGACTTCACCATCGCCTCGCCGACGCCCTGCCGGCCACCTTGACTTCCGAACAGGCCGCCGAGAATCCCGCCGCCCGCCCCGGTCATCGGGGACGCCGGATAGCGCGGCGCCGGCGGCATCCAGCTCGGCTCCGAGGTCGGTGTGGGCGCGCTAGCGGGGCGGGCGCGCAGCCCCCAGGGATCGTCCTCGCGCTGCTGCGGTGCGCCGCCCGGCGCGCCCCAGGGCGCGCGGGGCGCTTCGTCCGCCACGGTGGTGACGCGACCCTGCAAACGCTCGTAGGCCGACTCGCGATCGACCGGCGTGTCGTATTTCGTGCCGATCGGGCTTTGCCCGATGATCGTCGCGCGCTCTTCGGCGGTCACGACGCCGATCCGCCCGCGCGGCGGACAGATGCGCGTGCGCTCCACGGCGCCCGGCATCCCGCCCGGCCCCAAGGTGGACACCAGCGCCTCGCCGACCGCGAGTTCGGTGATCACCGCCTCCGTCTTGAACCGCGGGTTCGGGCGGAACGTCTCGGCTGCCGCGCGCACCGATTTCTGCTCGACCGGCGTGAACGCCCGCAGCGCGTGTTGCACCCGGTTGCCGAGCTGGCCGAGCACCCCGGGCGGCACGTCGACGGGATTCTGCGTCACCAGGTAGACGCCGACGCCCTTTGAGCGGATCAGCCGCACGACCTGCTCGATCTTGGCCACCAGCGGCTTCGGCGCGTCGCGGAACAACAGGTGCGCCTCGTCGAAGAAGAACACGAGCTTCGGCCGGTCGAGGTCGCCCACTTCGGGCAGCTCCTCGAACAGCGCCGACAACAGCCAGAGCATGAAGGTGGCGTAGAGCCGCGGGCTGGCCACCAGCTTGTCGGCGGCGAGCACGTTGACCGCGCCGCGACCGTCGGGCGTGACCAGCAAGAGGTCGCCGAGATCCAGCGCCGGTTCGCCGAAGAAGGGTTCGCCGCCCGCCTGTTCCAGGGTGAGGAGCTTGCGCTGGATGGTGCCGACCGACGCCTTGCTCACGTTGCCATAGGTCGTGGCGAGCACGTCCGCCCGCGACGCGACATGCGCCAGCACCGCGCGAAGATCCTTGTAGTCGAGCAGCAGCAAGCCCTCGTCGTCGGCGAGCTTGAACGCGATGCTCAGCACGCCTTCCTGCGTGTCGTTCAGTTCCAGCATCCGGCCGAGCAGCATCGGCCCCATCTCCGCGACCGTCGCGCGCACCGGATGGCCCTGCTGGCCGAATACGTCCCAGAACACCGCCGGCGAGGCACGGTAGGCAAAGTCGGCGACGCCGAGGGAAACCGCCCGCTGTTCGAGTTTCGGGTTCGGCGTGCCCGCCTGGCTGATCCCCGCGAGGTCGCCCTTTATGTCGGCGCAGAACACCGGAACGCCCTTGGCGGAGAATCCCTCGGCGAGCACTTGCAAGGTGACGGTCTTGCCGGTGCCGGTGGCGCCGGCGATCAGCCCGTGCCGGTTGGCGAACTGGAGGCCGAGCCTGACCGGCGCGTCGCCCTGTCCGATCAGAATGGACGGGTCATCGCTCGCCGCACCGCTCATCGCTCATCGCCTCCTCTTCAACGATCCATTTAGCTGGTGCCGCCACCACTCGGCTAGCGCTACAGCATCGCCAATCCCTGCTTGCGCCGCGGCGCGGGAAAACCGCCATCGATGACTGCGAGATCCTCATCGGTCAGCACAAGGTCGGCGGCGGCCGCGTTCTCGCGGACATGCGCGGCGTCGCCCGCCTTGGGAATGGAGATCACCGTCGAGCTCCGCAGGCTCCAGGCGATCGCCACCTGCGCCGGCGTCGCGTCATGCCGGCCGGCTACCTCGACCAGCGCGGCGGATTGCAGCAAGCGTCCCGCCTGGCCCACGGGAGAGTATGCCATCACCGGCAGACGCCGCCGTGCGCACCAGGGCAGCAGGTCGAACTCGACGTTCCGGGCGGACGGATTGTACAGCACCTGGTCCGTCGCGCAGGCATCGCCACCGGCCAGCGCGAAGAGCTCCTCCATGTCGTCGGTATCGAAGTTCGAGACGCCCCAGGCGCGGATCTTACCGGCGTCGCGAAGCGCCTCGAACGCGATCACCGTTTCGGCGAGCGGCACGGAACCGCGCCAATGCAGCAGGTAGAGGTCGATCCGATCCGTGCCGAGCCGCTTCAGGCTGCGCTCGCACGCCTGCGGCACGCCGGCGTGGCTGGCGTTTTGCGGATAGACCTTGCTGACGATGAGCACGCGGTCGCGCTGGCCGGCGATCGCGCGGCCGACCACCTCTTCGGCACCCCCGTCGCCATACATCTCGGCGGTGTCGATCAAGGACATGCCGAGATCGATCCCGAGCCGCAGCGCGGCCTCCTCTTCGCGCGCGGGGCGACGGCCCTCGCCCATCTTCCAAGTGCCTTGCCCGATGGCGGGCACCTCCCGTCCGTCCGGCAGCCTAATCGTGTGCATGGCATTCTCCCGTCCAATACCGATCAACCCGGCGGGACGGCTTTCGCCCCGACCTTACCGTTGCATTGACAGCATTTTGACCGGAAGCTACGCCGCCAACCCACGCTAGTCTCATCGTCGCGCGATAACGCGTCGGCGCTCCGGGAACTTCGCCATGCCGGTCCATGCTTTTGTCTTTCCCGGTCAGGGCAGCCAGCACGTCGGCATGGGCCGCGCGCTGGCGGACGCGTTCCCGATCGCCCGGGAAGTGTTCCAGGAAGTCGACGAAGCACTCAGGCAGCAGCTTTCGCGTTTGATGTTCGAGGGGCCGGCGGAGACGCTGACCCTCACCGAAAATGCCCAACCGGCACTGATGGCGATGTCGCTTGCCGTGCTGCGGGTGCTTGAGACCGAGGGCGGGTTCCGCCTGCAGCAGAAATCGGCGCTGGTGGCGGGGCACTCGCTTGGCGAATACAGCGCCCTCGCGGCGACCGGCGCGTTCACCATCACCGATGCGGCACGGCTGCTGCGGCTGCGCGGCCAGGCCATGCAGAAGGCGGTACCCGCCGGGGCCGGAGCGATGGCTGCGCTGCTCGGCGCCGACATGGTCCAGGCCGAAGAACTCTGCGCCACGGCCGGCCCGGTGCCGGACAGCGAAACGGGCGAGGTCGAGGTGATCGAGACCGCCAACGACAATGGCGGCGGCCAGCTTGTCGTCTCGGGCCACAAGGGCGCGATCGACCGCGCCATTACGATCGCGCCCGATCTGGGCGTGCGCCGCGCCATGCTGCTGCCGGTCTCGGCACCCTTCCATTGCTCGCTGATGGCCCCGGCGGCCGAAGCGATGGCCGAGGCGCTGGAACGGTGTCCGCCGCGCCAGCCGGTGGTGCCGCTGGTGCCCAATGTGTCCGCCTCGAAGACGACGGATCCGGCCGAAATTCGCGAGCTGCTGGTCAAGCAGGTGACGGCGACGGTGCGCTGGCGCGAGAGCGTGCTGGCGATGGCGGCGATCGGCATCAACAGCTTCGTCGAACTTGGTGCCGGCAAGGTGCTGGCTGGCCTCGTCAAGCGGATCGCGCCGGAGGCTGCGGCCAGCTCGGCGGCAACCCCGGCCGAGATCGAAGTCTTGTTGAAGTCGCTATGAGCATGTTTGGGTTGGGCGACAAGGTGGCTCTCGTCACCGGCGCCTCGGGCGGCATCGGCGCGGCGATCGCGCGGGCGTTGCATGTGCAGGGTGCCGCCGTCGTGCTGTCCGGCACGCGGGATGACGCGCTCGCCGCCCTGGCGAGCGAGCTGGGCGAGCGCGCGCACGTCTGCCCGGCCGACCTGCGCGACCCGCTGGCGGCCGACACGCTGGTCGAAACCGCCGAGGCTCGGGCCGGGCCGCTTGCGATCCTGGTGAACAATGCCGGCCTGACGCGCGACATGTTGGCGCTGCGGATGCGGGACGAGGATTGGAACGCCGTGCTGGAGGTCGACCTGGCCGCGCCGTTCCGCCTCGCCCGCGCCGCGTTGCGCGGGATGTTGCGGCGGCGGGCAGGGCGCATCATCAACATCGGCAGCATCGTCGGCTCCACCGGCAATGCCGGGCAGGTCAACTATGCCGCGGCCAAGGCCGGGCTGGTCGGAATGAGCAAGGCATTGGCGCAAGAGGTCGCCTCACGCGGCGTGACGGTGAACGTCGTCGCTCCCGGCTTCATCCAGACCTCGATGACCGAGGTCTTGAGCGAAAGCCAGCGGACAAGACTTTCGGGGGCGATCCCACTCGGCCGGCTCGGTCAGCCCGCGGATGTTGCCGCCGCGGTCGCCTACCTGTCTTCCGAAGAAGCGGCCTGGGTCACCGGCGCCACGCTGCACGTGAACGGCGGGATGGCGATGCTCTGACGCCTCAGCGCGACGCCACCGCCCGTGTTGGCTGTATGATGCGAACCATGCTAAGCGGCCCCGAAGGTTGCGCTTGGTCAGACGAGCGGCGCCGAAGGTTTGGCCCCAGCTAGTGATGCGAACGATCGGGCGTGAAAGCGGACCCGTGAGACCACAGATGCAGGAGTTGCAGGGTAGATGAGCGAGATCGCCGACAAGATTAAGAAGATCGTGGTGGAACATCTTGGAGTCGAGGAGTCCAAGGTCACACCAGAGGCTTCGTTCATCGACGATCTCGGCGCCGACAGCCTCGACACGGTCGAACTGGTCATGGCGTTCGAGGAAGCCTTCAGCGTCGAGATACCCGAGGATGCGGCGGAGAAGATCAGCACCGTCAAGGACGCGATCGACTACATCGAGAAGCAGAAGTCGGCCTGATCCGAGGGGCGGGAACACTGGGCGATGCGTCGCGTGGTCATCACCGGCATGGGCATGGTCAGCCCGCTGGGCATCGGGGTGGAGCCGGTCTGGCGCCGGCTCATCAATAGCGAGTCGGGGATCGGGGCCATCCAATCCTTCGATACATCCAACCTGACCTGCAAGGTCGCGGGCCAGGTGCCGCAGGGCACCAAGCTGGACGACAAACTAGACTTGGCCGAATGGATCCCGGTCAAGGACCAGAAAAAGATGGATCGCTTCATTCATCTGGCGATGGTCGCCGGCACCGAGGCCGTCGAGGATTCCGGCTGGAAGCCGGAATCGGAGGAGGATCGGTGCGCCACGGGCGTGATGATCGGCTCGGGTATCGGTGGATTGCAGGCGATCTACGAAGCGTCGGTTCAGGTATACGATGGAAAAGCGCGGCGCCTGTCGCCATTCTTCATTCCTTCCGCGCTGATTAACCTCGCCTCCGGCCAGATTTCCATCAAATACGGCTTCAAGGGACCCAACCACGCCGTGGTAACCGCCTGCGCCACCGGCGTCCACGCGATCGGTGATGCCGCGCGCCTCGTGATACTCGGCGATGCCGACGTGATGCTGGCCGGCGGCTCCGAAGCTGCGGTCTGCGAACTCGGTATTGCCGGCTTCGCGGCGTCCCGTGCACTGTCAACCGCGTTCAATAATGAGCCAGAGCGTGCCTCGCGGCCGTGGGATAGGGATCGCGATGGATTTGTGATGGGCGAGGGCGCGGGCATGCTGGTGCTCGAGGAATACGAGCACGCGAGGAAACGTGGCGCCAAGATCTACGCCGAGGTCAGTGGCTACGGCATGTCGGGCGATGCGCATCACATAACGGCGCCCGCCGAGGGGCACGAGGGGGCGACGCGGGCGATGCGGGCAGCGTTGCGGAGTGCCGCGATCGGGCCGGACCGAATCCATTACGTGAACGCGCACGGGACCTCCACGCCTGCCGGCGACGACTTGGAACTGGAGGCAGTGGAGAAAGTGTTCGGCGACTCCGCGAAGGGGCTCGCGATGTCTTCGACCAAGTCCGCGACCGGTCACCTGCTGGGTGCCGCGGGAGCCGTGGAGTCGGTCTTCTCCATCCTCGCGATCCGCGACAACGTGGCACCGCCGACATTGAACCTCGATGAACCAAGCCGGGCAAGCGTGATCGATCGGGTCGCTCACGTGGCGCAGGAGCGGTCGATCAACACGGCGCTTTCCAACAGCTTCGGCTTTGGTGGCACCAACGCCTGCGTCATCTTCACCGCTGTCTGACGCGCCGGGGCCTCGCCGCCGCAAGCGGTCGGCACTCCGATGGGTGTTCGGGGCGCTGTTCGGCTTGAGTGCGGCCGCTTGGGGCAGCTGGATCTACGCGGCGCACATGCTCGACGCGCCGGGCCCTTTGCCGGAAACCCGCGCCGTAGTCGTTCCGCGAGGCGGCGCGACAGAGGCTGCCGAGGCGCTTGCCGAAAGAATGGTCGTCGGCCGGCCGCTGGCGTTTCGGATCGGCGCGCTTCTGACGCAGCCGCAAGGAGCGCTGCGTGCCGGCGAATTCGGGTTCCCGGCGCATGCCAGCCTGCGGACGGTGCTGACCGTGCTGCGCACGGCGCGTCCCGTCCAACACCACGTAACCATCCCGGAAGGATTGACCGCGAAACAGATAGCCGCACTGCTCGACCGGGCGGAGGCGCTGACCGGGGACGCGCCCGTGCTGCCGGAAGGCAGCATGCTGCCCGAAACCTACGGCTACGAGTACGGCGCCTCCCGCAGTTCCGTGCTTGATCGGGCACGTGTCGCGCTGCAGCGCACGTTGCACGACGAATGGGCGGCCCGCGCGCCTGACCTACCTCTCGCCTCGGCGCAGGAGGCGCTGATCCTGGCCAGCATCGTCGAGCGGGAGACCGCTCGGCCAGACGAGCGGGCGCATGTGGCGGCCGTGTTTCTCAACCGGCTGCGGCTCGGGATGAAGCTGCAATCCGACCCGACGGTGATCTACGCCGCGAGCGGCGGCACGGGCAGCTTGGACCGGCCGCTCGGCCGCGCCGACCTTGACCGCGACGACCCGTTCAACACCTACCGCATCCGCGGGCTGCCACCCGCCCCGATCTGTAATCCAGGCCTCGCCAGCCTGCACGCCGTGATGCAGCCGACCCCGAGCGACGACCTGTATTTCGTCGCCGACGGAACGGGCGGCCACGTGTTCTCCCGCACGCTCGACGAGCACGCGCGCAATGTCGCCCGCTGGCGGGCGCTCGGAGGGGCGATCACGGAACTGCGCTGATCGTTGTTGTCGATCCGTGCCGGACTTCGGCAGGATCGCCAGGATCGACGGCTCTGCAGGGGGCGATCGATGGACGGCTTACCGGGTGGACCGCGACCTACTTGCGTGCTCGTGCTGCAGGGCGGAGGCGCCTTGGGAGCATACCATATCGGCGCCTATCGAGCATTGCAGGAGCAACGGTTCGAGCCCGACTGGGTGTGCGGGATCTCCGTGGGCGCGATCAACGCCGCGGTGATCGCCGGCAACCCCCCCGACCGGCGGCTGGAGCGGCTCCAGGCGCTCTGGAACGCGATCTCCTGGCCGGACCTCCTGCCAGCGGCCGATACGGTCGCGGCACGACGCTGGACCAACACGCTGGGCTACGCCCAGACTATCGCGTTCGGCCAACCTGGTTTCTTCGCTCCTCGACCGATCAATCCTTATCTCGCGCTGCCCGGACCGGCTGCGACCAGCTTCTACGACACCGCACCGCTTTATGAGACCCTCAGGAGGTTCGCCGACTTCGATCAGCTGAACAACCCGAGTTCGGCGCGCCTGTCGGTGGGTGCGACGGATGTGGAGACCGGCGGTTTGGTTTTCTTCGACAATCGTCGCATGGCGGGCCGCTTCGGGCCGGAGCACGTCGTGGCGAGCGGGTCGTTGCCGCCCGGCTTTCCCCCGACGCCGATCGGGGGACGGCTGTATTGGGACGGCGGCTGCGTATCGAACACCCCTTTGGAAGCAGTGCTCGACGACATGCCGGTCGGCCGTTCTGTGGTGTTTGTAATCGACCTCTGGAGCGCGAGCGGACCGCCGCCTGTAACGATGGACGAGGTGCAAGCCCGAGCCAAGCAGATCCTTTATGCGAGCCGCACCGCCCACCACGTCGATTCGGTGGCGACGAAGGTCAACCTGCGACACGCGATGCAGCTGCTCGCCGGTGACGGCCCGAAAACGGATCAACGGATGGATATCGTCCACATCGTCTATCATCCCGGCGAGGACCAAATCACCGCAAGCGACGCCGAGTTCTCCCGCGCTTCGATCGCCGAGCGGCACGATGCCGGCTACGCCGACATGCGCCGCGCGCTCGAGGCGGCGCCGTGGCACCGTGCGCAGACACCGGCGCATCTGGGCTGCATTGTGCACCGGGTCACGCCGGACGCAGTGACGACCTTCGCCGAGCCAAACCTTGGTCGCACGACGGATCGCAGGGCGGCGGCGCTGCCAAGCTGACGCGGCGAACGGCTTAACAGCCCCGACCTGTATCAACCATACGGCGAAATAGATTGTCCTCGTTAACGAATCGGGATACGTGCGGAACTCCCGTCGAGCAGGACGGCCCATCGGGATATGGAGAAACTCGGATGGCTACGCCTGACAGCAACGAACAGCTGCTCGGAATACTGCGACACTCGATTGCCGAGCTGGTTCGCCGTGAGGGGCCGGATCTGACGGCGCGACAACTGGCCACGTTCCTCATTTGCTATCTCGATAGCGAGGCGCAGACCGTGCGCGGGCTTGCCGCCCAACTGAACATCTCGAAGCCAGCGGTGACGCGGGCGCTTGACCGGCTGGTGGAATTCGACCTGGTCCGCCGCAAGGATGATCCGCTTGATCGGCGCAGCATCCTGGTCCAGCGTACCCAGACGGGTGCCGGCTTCCTGCGCGAATTGCGCGGCATCACCAAGGAAGCGGCGGCGCAGGCCCGCCACGTCGCCACACCCGGGCGAGGGCTCGGCGAAATGCGCGTCGTCAACAACTGAGGACCGAACGGCATTTTGGTTAGCCGAATCCGTTCAAATCGCAGGCCGTCGGCGATCGTCTTCGATTGGTCGGAGTGAGAGGATTCGAACCTCCGGCCCCTGCGTCCCGAACACAGTGCTCTACCAGGCTGAGCTACACTCCGACCGAGCCGCGGCATATAGCGGCGACCGCACCGCTGGGCAAGGCATTGCGTCACCCTCGCCATGGCGGACTGGACGCGCGGCAAGCGAGCCGTCAGACAGCAACTTCGGCCATACCCGATCGGAGCTTCCGCGTGCTGGATCGCATCCTGCTGACCAACGACGACGGTATCGACGCGCCGGGACTGGCCGTTCTCGAGGATATCGCCGCCGCGCTGGCCCGCGAAGTATGGGTGGTAGCGCCGGAGCATGACCAGAGCGGCGTATCCCACGCTGTCAGCTTGCATCACCCCGTGCGCGTATCCGAACGGGGACTGCGGCGGTTCGGCGTAACCGGCACGCCCGGCGACTGCGCTGTCATGGGCGTCCGCCATCTCCTGCGGACCGAACCACCGCAGCTGATCCTCTCCGGCGTCAACCGGGGAGCCAATCTCGGCATGGAGACCGTGTTTTCCGGCACCGTCGGCGGCGCGATGACCGGCATGATGCTCGGCGTGCCATCACTCGCACTCAGCCAAGCCTACACCGATCACCGTCAGGTCCGATGGAACACCGCGCGCACTCTCGGAGCCGGTGTAATCCGTCAGTTGCTCGACCTCGGCTGGAGCGCGGAGACTTGCCTCAACATCAATTTCCCGGACGCGGCGCCGGACGAGTGCGGCCCCGCCACCTTGTGCCGGCAGGGCGTAGGCATGATCCGCGGCATGGAGGTCGAGACCCGCACCGACCCGCGCGGGTTGACCTATCACTGGATCAGCTTCCGCCGTGGTCATCGTGAGCAGGGGCCGGAGAGCGACATTGACGTTTTGCGCGCGGGGCGGGTCGCGATTACGCCGATCCGATACGATCGCACCGACGAGGACGCGTTTCACGCGCTCGCCGCTCATCTCCCGCGCCTGTTGAGATAGCGGCCAAATACCCGCGCTCAGGGCCGCTCCGCTCCGCGCGTGTTGGTGTAGATCGCGAACAAGGTATGCGACGCGCAGATGAACAGGCGCGCGCGGTTCCGCCCCCCGAACGTCAGGTTTGACACCGTGAACGGCACCTTGATGCGGCCGAGCAGATGACCGTCCGGCGCGATGCAGTGCACGCCGTCGGCGGCACTGGTCCAGATATTGCCGTCTTCGTCGCAACGGAACCCGTCGGCGAAGCCCGGGGAGACGGTGTGAAACACCCGCCCCTCCGATAACCGCGCGCCGTCGTCCAGCACGTCAAACACCCGTATGTGCCGTACCGGGTCGGGCGCGAATTGGGGGCCGCTCTCGGAGACATAGAGCAGGCTCTCGTCGGGCGAGAAGCACAGCCCGTTCGGCCCTTTGAAGTCGGCGGCCATGACCCGCAAGCTGCCGTCGCCCGGATCGAGGCGATACAGCGTCGGCGGCAGCTCGGGTTCCTGCTTGCCGCCCTCGTAATCCGTGTTGATCCCGTAATGCGGGTCGCTGAACCAGATGCTGCCGTCCGAGCGGCAAACCACGTCGTTGGGGGAGTTCAGCCGCTTGCCGCCATAACGGTCGGCCAGCACGGTAACCCGGCCGTCGAGCTCCGTCCGGGTGATGCAACGGTTGCGATGGGAGCAGCCGATCAATCGGCCCTGTTGGTCGCGCGCGTGCCCGTTGGCAAACTGCGACGGCTCGCGAAACACCGAGATGCCGCCACCCTCGCTCCAGCGCAGGATACGGTTGCCGGGGATGTCGCTGACCAGCAAGCAGTCATGGTCGGCGAACCAGACCGGCCCCTCCAGCCATCCGAAGCCCTCGGCGAGTTTCACCAGCGGCGCGTTCGGCAGCACGTAATGCCGGAAGCGCGGATCGTGGATGTCGAAGCCGTCCATGATCAGCTCGCGTGGCACGGTGCGCGGCGAGGATCGACGTGCAGCTGAACCGTCATCAACACCGCGGGCACGTCGCCGATCGTGCCCGACCGGTGGCCCTTGCGACCGTTCGTCTCGACGCAGCCCTGGTCCTCGCCGAGGGAGAACTCGCCCGGCCCCTGCTCGATGCGGGTGCCGTCCATGCTTTCGATCCACCAGCGTCCGGAAAGCACGATGATCCATTGCGGGGCCGGATTCTCGTGCCACTCGCCCACCCAGCCGACGGGCTGGACGGTGACCACCACCGTCGCCTCCGTCCGCTCGTGCTTGTTGTTCCACTGCGGCGCGGCGCCGCCGACCCGCGTCAACTCGAAATCGGTGAGCGCGCACTCGGCCTGGTGACTGACGCCGTCCGCGTCGGTCCAGAGATGCCAGTAGGGGATGCGAGGCTTCGGTCCTGACTGTTCGGCCATGAAACTCTCCGGGCTGCTGCGTTCGCCGTGTGCCACGGATCAAAACTTTACCGGCACCAAGCTGTTCCATCCACCAAACACAGAGACGCTTCACCCTTCTGGGATTTCCGCCCGATGACGCTGCTGAACGACTACGCTCCGCTGCTGCTGCGCATCTGTGTCGTAGTGCTGTTCCCGTTCAGCGGGCTCGACAAGATCGTGAACTGGCGGACGGCGATGAAACAGGCCGGGGAGGGCGCCTTCGCGCCCGCCCTGCTGGTAAGCGCCATGATCGTCGAAATCGTCACGCCGGTGTGCATCGTGCTGGGCTGGCACGACAGGCTCGCGGCGTTTGTCCTGGCCGGGTTCTGCGTCGTGACCGCCGTGCTGTACCATCAATTCTGGTTGTTCGCCGATTTCTGGCGCTTCCGGCCGGGCGAGGGGCTGGAGCACTTCTGGGAGTTTCTGAAAAACTTCGGTCTTGTCGGCGGCCTCGGGCTGGTCATGCTTGCCCCGCGCACCCTGCCGCTCAGCGAAGTCGCGCGTGCGCCGCTCGCCTCCACCTACGTGAGCGGCCCCGAAGCCGGCGCCGTGGTTCCGGCGGCGCCGTAACCCTCATGGCGGGGTCAGCAGCATCAGGTGCCCGTCGGGATCGCGCTGCATTTCGCGCTGGCGCAGCCCGGGGATGAGCAAGGTCGTCCAGTCCGTGACGCGAGCGTTCCCGGGCCTGATGGCAGCGGGGCGGCCCGGGGGCGAGTAGCAGAGCAGCTCAAGCCCCATGCTGTCGGAGGCGGCCGGCCGAATGCCGGTCACGTGGACGCGGGCTCCCGGCAATCCGTCCAGCCGAGATTGCGGGAGACCGTAGTTGAACGAGCGATCGGCTACGCGGAAGCCGAGCCGCCGGTAGAAGCGAAGGCTTGGCGCCGTCGCGGCGACCGAGAGCGCGCTGTGGTCGATGCCGAGAAACGGGCCGCCGGGCTGCCGCCACACCGGCCGACCTTGTCCCGACGGAAAGCGGATCAGCTCGAGCGGATGACCGTCCGGGTCGCGGAACTTGAAGGCGGTTACGCGACCGTTGCGCGGCGGCAGGGTTTGCGGGCCGTCGCTCGAAATCGGCCGGGGCCGCTGCCTGACGAGCATCCGGTATGCCGCGCCCATGTGGTTGACCACGATCGCGAGGTGCTGGAACCAGAAATCGTTGCTGCGGCTGCCGGCTGGATAGGGCGGCCCCTCTGGAGCGACCCGCACCAAGGCGATCTCCTGTGCGCCAAGTCGCATGACGACCTCGCTCGTGGTCGCGCCGGGAACGCCCAGGAGTTCCGGCGTCTCGGGGTCGCCGGGGCCACGGCCTGCAGCACGGAACCCCAGCCCGTCGCGATAGAACGCCTCGGCGCGATCGAGGTCGGCCACAACGCGGCTTACCCGCAGGACGCGCAATCCGAGCGTTCCATGCATCACTACGCCCGCAGCCGCTCCTTGATCCGATCCGCTACCCGCAGCGCATTGGCGATGATGGTGAGGGTCGGATTAACCGCCCCGATGGAGGGAAAGAAGCTCGCGTCCGTCACGTAAAGGTTGTCCAGCTCGTGCGCCTTGCAGTCGAGGTCGAGCACGGAGGTAGAAGGATCGACGCCGAAGCGGCAGGTGCCCGCCTGGTGCGCCGTCCCGCCGATCGGGATATCCTTGCCGAGGTACAGCCGGCGTTCGATCAGCTGCGGCCACGCCCCGATCGGTCCCAGCAGCGATTTCAGCTTCTCGCGCAGTCGCAGCGCGGCTTCCTGGTTGCCCTCGTGGATGTCCAGCACGACGCGGTCGCCGTCGTAGTAAATGCGGTTTTCCGGCCGCGGCAGATCCTCGCTCTGCAGCCAGAAATCGATCGAGTGCTCGGCCATCTTGTCGAACGGCCACTCCGGCAGGAACGGCATCATCGACTGCAGCGGCGCCTCGCCGCGGATCTGCTCGCCGTGCGAAGTCGCGCACATCTGGATCAGCCCCAGCGGGTACTCCCAGTCCGGCGCGCCGAAATAGAAGTCGCTGAGGGCCAGCGTCTTCTGGAACACGGTGTGGTTCGGCTCCTTCAGGAGCGCCATCACGATCGACATGTTGTGCCGGATGTAGTTGCGCCCGACCTGGTCCGATCCGTTCGCGAGGCCCTTCGGATGCGCGTCGCTCAACGAGCGCAGCAGCAGCAGCGCGGAGCTGAGTGCGCCGCAGGCGACCACGACGATGTCCGCCGAATACTGCTCGAACTGGTTGTCGCGGATCACATGCACGCGGCTGACACTGCGCCCCTGCGTGTCGGTTTCCAGCCGGATGACGCAGGCGCCGGTCAGCAGCGTGAAGTTGGGGTGCGCGGCGCGCGTCGGGTCGACACAGATCACCTGGGCGTCGGCCTTGGAATTCATCGGGCAAGGGAAGCCGTCGAATGTGTCGCAACGGATGCAAGGGCTGTACGTGGTGGCGCTGCCGTCGGGGTTCTGGTCGAGCTTGATGCCGAGCGGCAGATGAAACGGGTGTAGACGCTCCCCGATAAGCACTTCGTTCAGCTCCTGGATCTTCGGCTCGTGCTGCACCGGAGGGTAGGCGTACGGCGCACTGGACCACGGCTCGGTCGGATCCTCGCCACGCTGGCCGTGGACATGGTACAGCCTCTCGGCGGCCGTGTAGTACGGTTCGAACACGTCGTAGCCGAGCGGCCACGCGGGGGAGATGCCGTCCTTGTGCCGGAGCTCGCCGAAGTCGCGCTCGCGAAGACGGAACAGCGCCGCTCCATATACTTTCGAGTTGCCGCCGACGAAGTAGTGCAGGCCGGGGTGGAAGGTCCTCCCGTCGCCGCCGTACCAGGTTTCCTTCGCCTGATAGATGCCGTCCACGAACACCGCCTCGGAGTCCCAATTCGTGCGCGACCGCGGCAGGTAGTCGCCACGCTCCAGCATCAGGATGCGTTTTCCGGTCGGGGCCAGCCGGTGCGCGAGCGAGGCGCCGCCGGGTCCGCTGCCGATGACGATCAGGTCGTAGTGGTCGGTGGTCATGCGCCGACGTCCTTTCGCGCGAGAATGCGGGTGGGTGTAGCCGCCCGCCCGATCGGACGTCTTTACGCGATCGGCCGCAATCATTTCCGCCGCGGCGCCACCAAATCGGATAGCGCGCTGGCTTGATAGTGCTCGGTGCAGCCTTCTCGCGCGACAACCACGCGGCGCTTAGAGTGTTGCATACGGATATCACTTGCACGGATGACCGGCATGGCACAGCCCGGCTTGAGGCCTGCGTCGATCGCGCTTCTCGGCGGCGGAGCGGCGATGCTCCTGTTCGCCGGGCTGGCCTGGCACCGGCGCGCGAATGGCGTGAGCGCAGTCCATGCCCGTGATCGCGGCCCGCCCCGCCGCGTCGTCGTGATCGGAGCCGGGTTCGGCGGCTTGCAGGCGGCATTGGAGTTGGCGGGGCGTCCGGACGTGGATCTCACCGTCATCGACAGCCACAATCATCACCTGTTCCAGCCGCTGCTTTACCAAGTCGCCACAGCCGCGCTCTCGTCGGAAGACATCGCATCCCCGATCCGCGGCATCTTGCCCATGTCGGACAGCACGCGCGTGCTGATGGCGACGGTGACCGGCGTGGATACCGAAGCGCGCCAAGTTGTTTGCGGTGGTGACAAGGTTCCGTATGACGAACTGATTATTGCCAGCGGATCGCAGCCGAGTTATTTCGGCAACGAGTCCTGGGCGGCGGCGGCACCCGGGCTCAAATCCCTCCGGGATGCGCTCGGCTTGCGTCAACACATTCTTGCCGCCCTGGAACAGGCCTCGGATGTCGGCAACGCCGGCGACCGTACGCGCCTGTTGACGTTCGTGCTGATCGGGGGAGGGCCGACCGGGGTCGAGATGGCGGGCTCGATCGCCGAGCTGACGCGACAGATGCTGGCGCGCGACTATCATTCCGACCCGACCCAGGCCCGCATCGTGCTGATCGAGGCTGGCCCCCGCCTGCTGGCGGAGTTCGCGCCCGACCTCTCGGAGGCCGCCTCCCGCGCACTTGCGACCCTCGGTGTCGAAATCCGGACCAGCACCCGGGTAACCGGGATCGAGGCCGGCAAAATACAGCTTCACGACGAGACGATCGCGGCCGAGACGGTGATCTGGACTGCCGGGACCGCGGCGACGCCGGTTGCCGAATGGCTTGGGGTCAAACCCGCTCACGGCGGACGCGTCGCGGTCGGCACCGACCTGCGCGTAGCCGGGCACGCCGACGTCTACGTGATCGGCGACGCCGCGTTGGCGGTCGGCGCGGACGGCAAGCCGCTGCCCGGCTTGGCACCGGTCGCCAAGCAGCAGGGTCACTACGTCGCTCGCGCCATCCTCCGGCGGCTGCAAGGACGGCGCGCGCCGGCCGGGTTCGCCTATCGTGACTACGGCACGCTTGCTGCCATCGGGCGGAACAAGGCAGTTGCGGAGTTCGGGCCGGTGCATCTGACCGGATTTCTCGCGTTTGCGACGTGGGCGGTCGCGCACATCTTCTTCCTGATCGGGTTCCGCAGCCGTGTCATGGTCAGCGCGCAATGGGCGTTCGCTTACGCGACCAACAACCGATCCGGCCGCCTGATCGTCGGCCGCTCGAAACGCCACTCAGCTCAGCCGCCGGTGGCGAACCCGGGGAACAGCGTCATGCCGCCGTCGACGAACAACGTGGCACCGGTTACGTAGTCGGCGGCATCGGACGCGAGCCACACTGCCGCCTGGGCGATGTCGTCCGGCTCGCCGATGCGCTTGTAAGGCACCAGGGTCATCAGGTCGGCGTAGGCCTCCGGGGTGCTCCACGCCGCCGTGTTGATCGGGGTGCGGATCGCGCCTGGCGCGATGCTGTTCACCCGGATGAAGTGCGGCGCCAGTTCCTGCGCAATACTTTTCATCAGCAGCATGACGCCGCCCTTGGAAGCGGCGTAGTTGGCGTGGCCGGCCCAGGGTATCTCCTGATGCACCGAGCTCATGCAAATGATCTTGCCCGCCGCCTGCGAGACGGCGGAGACGACCCCGCGCCGTTTGAACTCGCGCGTTGCAGCGCGCGTGCAGAGGAATTGTCCGGTCAAATTGACGCCGATTACCGTGTTCCATTGCTCCAGGGTCATCGTGTCGAAGGGGGAATCACGCTGCAGCCCCGCATTGCTGACCGCGATGTGCAAGGTGCCGAAATGCGCGATGGCGTCGGCGAACATCTTCTCGACGTCTTCTTCCTTGCTGACATCCGCCTTCAAAGCGATGGCGCGACGGCCCATGCCCTCGATCTCGTGCACCACTTCTTCGGCGGTCTCCGGATGGGTGACGTAGTTCACCGCCACGTCCGCTCCGGCACGGGCGAGCCCCAGCGCGACCGCGCGGCCGATGCCGGAATTGGCGCCGGTGACGAGCGCGGGTTGGCCGGTCAGCACCTCGTGATACCGCGCGTGCGGCAGACGGGTGCTGTCGGGCAGCGCAGGCGCCGTTGGCGCCTTGGAAGCGGGGTTCGGATCGGTCATGACCGGGGGTTCCTCGGCTGCGGCCTGAAGCGGCGATGTCGTCTCAACGGTCGGCGCCGACCCGCGTTTCGCGCTGCGGCCCATTGCAGGCGTCCTTTCGCGAGGCGGTTTACGCCTGGAAGCCGAACAGGCGCGCCGCGTTGCCTCCGAGGATACCCAGCTTCTCCTCGTCGCTGAACGTCGTCGTGGCGAGAACAGGATCGACCGGGTGGAGCTCCCACGGGTACGGCGTGTCACTCCCGAGCATGATCTGGCTGGCGCCTACTTGCGCGGCGAGATGACGCAATGCTTCGGGAGTGAACACCAGCGAGTCGTAGTAGAGCTGGTTGAGGTACTCGGTAGGCTGCTTCTTCAACTTGATGTCCTTGCTGCAGAACGCCTCACCGACGAAGCAGGCGTGATCGGATCGGGCGGCATAGGACGGCAGGTAACCGCCGCCGTGGGCTGCCAGGATCTTTAGCCCCGGGAAGCGGTCGAGGGTGCCCTCGAAAATCAGATGCTGCAGCGCGATCGTCGTCTCCAGTGGATTGCCGATCAGGTTCGGCAGCCAGCCGTTTCCCTTCAAGCGCGGCGCCAATTCCGGGACGCCTTGCGGATGGATGAACAACACGGCGCCGAGCTCTTCGGCCTTGGCCCACACCGGATGGAATTTCGGATCGGAAAACTCGGCACCCGCCACAACCCCGCCGATCGCAGCGCCACGCAGGCCCTGTTTCTTCATCGCCGTTTCGAGTTCCTGCACCGCGAGCTGCGGATCCTGCAACGTCAGCGAAGCAAGTGCCGCAAACCGCTCCGAGTGCGCCGCAACCAGCTCAGCCAGTTTCTCGTTCTGGATGCGGACGATCTTAGCCGCGAGATCGCGGTGCTTCGCATACCAATAGGGATTGATCGACAAGACCTCCATATCGATCGCTTGGGCGTCCATGCTCCTGATACGGTCATTGATGACGATGTAGGCCTCCTGCGCGCCGCGAATGGGCGGCGTCAGCGCGCTCGCCTCGTCGCCGAGCAGGGCGGTCGCGTCGTGGAACAGGCAATGCGAGTGAACGTCGATCGTCTTCACGCGCTTGCCGTTGACCGTTACCGGCCGGCGCGGGCTGCTTGCCTCCTGCGCGTTCGCCGCGCCGACCAACTGGCAGCCGCTGAAGACGATGCCGGCTGCCGCGGCGCCCGCCGCCGCCAGGACGTCCCTGCGCATATTCATACCCGTTCCCCCAAATGTTTTGTGGGAAGCAGCCTACAATAAGGCGCGGGCGGTCGTCGCGCCGGGTCAGGTTCCGCAGAAGGTCTGCAGCACGCGTTCCTCCGGCCTCGGCGGCATGGCGTAGCGCTCGCAGCCCGGCCTGTCCTCGTAGGGACGCGCGAGCACCGCCAGCAAATCCTCGAACGGACCGTAATCCTGCCGATCGGCCGCCGCCTCGAGTGCAGCCTGCACCATGTGGTTGCGCGGGATGAAGGCAGGGTTGACGGCCCGCATGGCGGCGCGGTGCGCGTCCGGGCTCCCGGACTCCTCGACAAGGCGTCGGCGCCAGCGTGTCGCCCAGGCGTCGTAGGCGGCGGGGTCCGCGAACAACGCGCGCGCCGCGGTATCGGCGTCGGGCCCCAACGCCGCGTCGCACAGGCTGCGGAAGGTGAGCGTGAAGTCGGCGCCGTTCTGCGCCATGCACCGCAGCAGGTCCTGGGTTAGCGGGTCGTCGCCCTCGCGCTCGGTGGAAAGCCCGATCTTGCGCCGCAGACCGCCAAAGTAAGTCGATTCGAACCGGGGGCCAAAGTTCGCCAGCGCCTCGCGCGCCGACTCGGCCGCCTTCTCATCGTCGGCCTGCAGCAGGGGCAACAGCGTTTCCGCGAAGCGCGCCAAGTTCCACAGCGCGATCCGAGGCTGATTGCCATAGGCATAGCGACCGAGCTGGTCGATGGAGCTGAATACGGCGGCGGGATCATACGCGTCCATGAAGGCGCAGGGGCCGTAGTCGATCGTCTCGCCGGCGACCGAGGTGTTGTCCGTGTTCATCACGCCGTGAATGAAACCGACCAGCAGCCAGCGCGCCACCAGCTCCGCCTGTCGCGCGACGACCGCATCCAGAAGCGCCCGATACGGGTGCGGCGCATCGGCAGCGTCCGGGTAATGCCTCGCGAGGACGTGATCCGCCAGCAGGCGCACCGCCTCCACGTCGCCGCGCGCGGCGAAATATTGGAACGTGCCGACGCGGATGTGGCTCGCGGCAACGCGCGTGAGGACGGCACCCGGCAGCATCGTCTCTCGCGCGACCGTTTCCCCCGTCGTCACCGCGGCCAGTGCGCGTGTCGTGGGGACGCCTAGGGCCGACATGGCCTCGCTCACGATGTATTCGCGTAGCACCGGGCCGAGCGCGGCGCGGCCGTCGCCACGTCGGGAGAAGGGGGTCTCTCCGGACCCTTTCAGCTGGATGTCGCGCCGAACGCCGTCCCGCCCTACAACCTCGCCGAGCAGGATGGCGCGCCCGTCGCCGAGTTGCGGCGCGAAACCACCGAACTGGTGGCCGGCATAGGCAGCGGCGAGCGGCTCCGCGCCTTGCGGCACGCGGTTCCCGGCCAGGATCTGCACCCCCTCTGGGCTGGCCAACTCTGCGGGGTCGAGCCCGAGGAATTCGGCCAGCTCGGCATTCACCCGCACCAGTTGCGGTGCCACCACCCGTGTCGGATCGAGCCGGGCATGAAACCGCGCCGGGAGACGCGCATAGCTGTTATCGAACGTGAAATGGACAGACATGCGGTCCTCCGAAGCCGACCCGCGCCGGGCCACGCCGATGCGGCCGGGGCGGAGCTCCTACTTGAGAAGGCGCTTGCATGACCCGTCGGCAAGAGGCGGCGTCTTCCGGAGCCCGCGAGACCCGCGCAGGTCGGCATCGATGGGCGAGGCGAGCGGCGCCCGTGCGCTTTCACCTGTGAGGGAGCGCAAACGGGACCGATTGCGGCGACCTCTGCCCCGACGTATCGTTACGCTGGGTCGAGTGTCCCTCGAGCGAAGGGCGCCCGCCCTTTGGGGAAGGGCTTCGGGCCGAGCGCCCGGCGGCGGTTACGCCGGCGGCTCGACCGACGCCCTGCAATCAGGCAGCCGTGCTTCCGCCGGCTCGGGAAACTCAGGCTCGCCGCAGGCAAAAAAGGCGTTCCGCCGATGCCAAAAGGCACCGTGAAGTGGTTCAACCCGACCAAGGGCTACGGGTTCATCGCCCCCGACAGCGGGGGGAAGGACATCTTCGTGCATATCAGCGCGGTGCAGAAAGCCGGTCTGCGCAGTTTGAACGAAGGTCAGAAGATCGGCTTCGAGATCGAGCAGCAGCAGAACGGCCGCGCCGCGGCGGTGGACCTGTCGCAAACCGACTGACGTCCTCCGCGCGGGGCCTCTCCGCCGTCCGCGTATCCGAACCGTGGCGGCTCGCCGCTTGCGTCCGACTGGCTTGAAGGCTACGCAGCCTTCCCGGCCCGTTCCCGGAAGGTTTTCCGCCGCGCATGACCCAGGTTTTGCAGTCCCGTCGTGCCTCGGGACCCGCCTCGTATCCCCGATCCACCCTGGACGCCGACGCCGTGCGCGCGGCCTACCGTCGCTGGGCGGGAATGTACGATACGGTGTTCGGCGGCGTTTCAGCCTTTGGTCGCCGTCGGGCGGTGGCGCAGGTCAATCGCCTGTCGGGCAATCGCGTGCTCGAGGTCGGCGTCGGCACCGGGCTCGCGCTGCCGCATTATGCGCCAGGCAAGCGCATCACCGGCATCGATCTCTCTACCGAAATGCTGGCCTTAGCCCGGGCGCGCGTCGCCGATCGGCGCATTGCCTGCGTCGATGCCCTGCTCGAGATGGATGCGGAAGCGATGGCGTTCGCGGACGCGCAGTTCGATATCGCGGTGGCGATGTTCGTCGCCTCCGTCGTGCCGGACCCGCGCAAGCTGCTGGCCGAGATGCGTCGGGTCGTGCGGCCGGGCGGGCAGTTGTTGTTCGTGAACCATTTCGCTGCGGAAGCAGGCCCACGCTGGTGGGTCGAGCGCGCCATGGCGCCGGCCTCCCGCAAGCTTGGCTGGCACCCGGACTTCGCGGTCGAGGCGTTGTTCGCACCGGAGGACCGCGCCCGTGCCGTACTGTCCTCGGTGCCGCCGTTCGGGCTGTTCACGCTCGCGCACATGCCCAATTGACGGTCGCCGGATGGTGACCGGTCGCGCCTAACCCGATGGTTGCGTCGGTGCGCTTGATCTGGGGCCGAGGCTCCGGTAGTCGCACCTGAATGCGACGGGACGCGAAGGTCTGGTTGCGACGGAGCGGGATTTTGCGGGCAATGCAGGGATGGTGGCGGCGTCTGGCCGCGATGGGTTTCGCGCTGGCGGCCGCGCTCGCCTGGCCTGCGCCCGGCCTCGCCGACGGCGTGCCCCGTCCGTGGGAAATCGGCATGCAGAAGGCGGCCGGTCCGATCAAGGCGCACATCATCAGCCTGCACAACCTGGTGATGGTCATCATCACCATCATCACGGTGTTCGTCGGCGCGCTGCTGCTGTGGGTGGCGTATCGCTACAACTCGCGCCGCAACCCGACGCCGAGCCGCACCAGCCACAACACCGTCCTCGAAGTCGCCTGGACCGTGCTTCCGGTGCTGATCCTCGTCATCATCGCGATCCCCTCCTTCCGCCTCGTCTACTACGAGGACCGCACCCAGGATGCCGACCTGACGGTGAAGGTGACCGGGCATCAGTGGTATTGGGAGTACACTTACCCGGACAAGAATAACCTCGACTTCTCGAGCTACATCGTCCCCGACGACCAGCTCAAGCCCGGCCAGATGCGGCTGCTGGAGGTCGACAACCAGCTCGTCGTGCCGGCCGGGAAGAATATCCGCATCCTGACCACCAGCGCCGACGTGATCCACAGCTTCTTCGTCCCCTCGCTCGGGGTGCAGCGCTACGCGATCCCGGGGCGCACGATCGAGACCTGGTTCAAGGCCGACCAGCCCGGCACGTATTACGGCGAATGCAACCAGATCTGCGGCCAGAACCACAGCCGGATGCCGATCGTGGTCCATGCCGTTCCGGCCAACGATTTCGATGCCTGGGTCGATCTCGCGAAGACGAAGTTCTCGGATGCCTCGCCCGCGCCGCCGGCGCAGCCAGTCTCCGTTGCGGCGGTTCAGCGCTGACCTACATGGTCGGTGTCAAGGAGCTACGATAGATGTCGGTCACCACCCACGACCACGATCACGCGCACGGTCATCACGACCACAAGCTCAGCTTCGCGCAGCGCTGGCTGTTCAGCACCAACCACAAGGACATCGGCACTCTCTACCTGATCTTCGCGGTGTGCGGCGGCCTGATCGGCGCCGTGCTCTCCGTCATCATGCGGGCGCAGTTGCTCTATCCGGGCAACACCATCGTCACCAGCGGTCAGGAATGGAACACGATCGTCACGGTGCACGGCCTGCTGATGATCTTCTTCGCGGTGATGCCCGCGATGATCGGCGGCTTCGGCAACTGGTTCGTGCCGATGATGATCGGCGCGCCCGACATGGCCTTCCCGCGGCTCAACAACATCAGCTTCTGGCTGCTGGTGCCGGCGATGGTCCTCAGCGTGACCGGCCTGCTGATGGGCGAGAGCGGCTCGGGCTGGACGCTGTATCCGCCGCTGTCGAACGCGACCTACGAGCCCGGCATGGGCATGGATTGCACCCTGTTCGCGCTGCACCTCGCCGGCGCCAGCTCGCTGCTCGGCGCGATCAACTTCATCACCACGATCTTCAACATGCGCGCCCCGGGCATGACGCTGCATAAGATGCCGCTGTTCGTGTGGTCGATCCTGGTGACGGCGTTCCTGCTGCTGCTGGCGATCCCGGTGCTGGCCGCGGCGATCACCATGCTGATCTGCGACCGCAATTTCGGCACCGCGTTCTTCGACCCGGCCGGCGGTGGCGACCCGGTGCTGTTCCAGCACCTGTTCTGGTTCTTCGGCCACCCCGAGGTCTACATCATGATCCTGCCGGGCTTCGGGATCATCAGCCACGTGGTGTCCACGTTCAGCCGCAAGCCGGTGTTCGGCTACCTCGGCATGGCGTACGCGATGATCGCGATCGGCGTCGTCGGCTTCGTGGTGTGGGCGCACCACATGTTCATCTCCGGCATCGACGTCGACACCCGCGCCTACTTCATGGCGGCGACCATGATCATCGCGGTGCCGACGGGCATCAAGATCTTCTCCTGGATCGCGACCATGTGGGGCGGCTCGGTCGAGCTCAAGACGCCGATGCTGTGGGCGATCGGGTTCATTTTCGTGTTCACCGTCGGCGGCGTCACCGGCGTCGTGCTGGCGAACGCCGGCATCGACCAGATCGTGCACAACACCTATTACGTGGTGGCCCACTTCCACTACGTGCTCTCCCTCGGGGCCGTGTTCTCGATCTTCGCCGGGTTCTACTACTGGATCGGCAAGATGAGCGGCCATCCGTACCCCGAGTTCTGGGGCAAGGTGCATTTCTGGCTGACGTTCATCGGCGTCAATCTTACGTTCTTCCCGATGCACTTCCTCGGCCTCTCGGGCATGCCGCGCCGCTACCCGGACTATCCGGATGCCTTCGCGGGCTGGAACTTCGTCGCCTCGATCGGCGCGTTCATCTCCTTCGCCGCGTTCCTGGTGTTCCTCTACGTGGTGTTCCGCACCTTGACCTCGAAGCAGGCGGAGCCGGCTAACTACTGGGGCGAGGGCGCCACGACGCTCGAGTGGTCGGTGAGCTCGCCGCCGCCGTTCCACACCTTCGAGGAGCTGCCGCGCATCCGATGAGTACGGGTTCACCCCTCACCCCGACCCTCTCCCGCAAGGGGAGAGGGAGCAGCCTCCCCCCTCCCCTAGCCGGAGGGGTCGGGGGAGGGGTCGACTACTCCGAAGTCCGCGACTGGCTCGCGCTGCTGAAACCGCGTGTGCTGACCCTGGTGGTGTTCACCGGCCTGGTCGGCCTGCTCGTCGCACCCGGCCACTTGCATCCGGTGCTCGGCGTGGTGGCCGTGCTGTGCATCACGGTGGCCGCCGGCGCCTGCGGCGCGATTAACATGTGGTACGACCGGGACATCGACGCCGTGATGCGGCGGACGCGCAACCGGCCGATCCCGTCCGGGCGGATCGCGCCCGGTGCGGCGCTCGGCTTCGGCATCGTGCTCGCGGTCGGCTCGGTGCTGGTGATGTGGCTGGCGACGAACACCGCGGCGGCGACTGTGCTGGCGCTGTCCATCCTGTTCTACGTGTTCGTCTACACGATGTGGCTGAAGCGGCGGACGCCGCAGAACATCGTCATCGGCGGCGCCGCGGGCGCCTTCCCGCCGGTGATCGGCTGGGCCGCGGTGACCGGCAGCGTCGATCTCGCCCCGCTGATCCTGTTCGCCATCGTGTTCTTCTGGACGCCGCCGCATTTCTGGGCGCTCGCGCTGTGGGCGCACGACGACTACGAGCGTGCCGGGGTGCCGATGCTGCCGGTGGTTTCCGGCGCGCGCGAAACCCGCCGGCAGATCCTGCTCTACACTTTGCTGCTGGTGCCGGTGTCGCTGGCACCCTGGGCGCTCGGCTTCGCCGGCCTGATCTATGGCGTGGCGGCGCTGGCGCTCGGCGCGATGTTCCTGTGGAAAGCGGTCGGCGTCGTGCGTGACCGGCAGGACGCACGCGGCGTCAGCCTGACGCGCGACGTGCCGGCAAAATCGGCATTCAAGTTCTCGATCTACTACCTGTTCGCCCTGTTCGGCGCCCTGGCGGTGGATCGGCTGGTCGGGTGAATGCGGCCGCCTGACACAGCGCCGATCAGCCGCGCGGACTCGGACACTATCGCCCGACGCCGACGCGGGCGGAACATCGCCATGCTGGTGGCGCTTCTCCTGGTGTGCGCGATCTTCTACGCCGTCGCCTGGGTCAAGCTGACGAAGTCCTGATGAGCGGTGCGCGCAACAGGTGGATGGGCGCCGGGCTGGCGGCGGTGGTGGTGGGGATGGTCGGCCTCTCCTTCGCCGCCATCCCGCTGTACAAGCTTTTCTGCTCGGTGACCGGTTACGGCGGCACGCCGAAGATCGGCCTGGCCGCGGCGCCCGGTGCGACGGCACGCATGGTGACCGTCCGGTTCAACGCCGACACCAACCCCAACCTCCCTTGGAAGTTCGCGCCGGAGCAGTCCGCGGTGAAGCTGCCGCTGGGCGACGAGCAGATCGCCTTCTACACCGCGCGCAACCTCGCGAGCACGCCGGTCACCGGCATCGCGGTCTACAACGTCACCCCCGACAAGGTCGGCAAGTACTTCCACAAGACCGCGTGCTTCTGCTTCAACGAGCAGACGCTCGCCGCCGGCCAGCAGATGCAGTTCCCGTTGAGCTTCTGGGTCGATCCGGCGATGGGCGACGATCCGAGCACGGCCGACGTGCGGACGATCACGCTGTCGTATACGTTCTTCCGCTCGCTGGACGACGCGGCGAAGACCGGCGCGCTCGAGAAGGCGGGGCCGCATGTCGGCCCGCGCGCGGATCTGTCGCGGTAAGTGAGGCGCGGTAAGTGAAGGGGGTCGCCCTTGAACAGCCGGGCGTTTTCGCGATGATGCGCCGCCGCCGGCGGAGCTCGTTCGGCGCAATTGGTATGGGTCAGGCATGGACAGCGACGCACACGCGGTAACGGCACACGCGGCAACCGCTCCGGTAAGCTCGGGGTTGAAGCAACCTTATCACCTCGTCGATCCGAGCCCGTGGCCGCTCATCGGCGCCTTGGGCGGCGGCCTCGTCGTGTTCGGCATCATCATGGCCGCGCATTTCGGCGACTACATCGTGCTCGCCGTCGGCGCGGCGGTGCTGGTGGGGGTGATGTTCTTCTGGTGGCGGGACGTGGTGCGCGAGGCGCGCACGCCCGGACTGCACACCGCCGTGGTGCGACTCGGGCTGCGCTACGGGATGATGTTCTTCATCGCCAGCGAGGTGATGTTCTTCGTCGGCTTCTTCTGGTCCTACTTCAACTTCGCCCTGTTCCCGGAGAACGTTTCCGGCGCCACCGCCGCGGTGTGGCCGCCGGCCGGGGTGACCACGTTCGACCCGTTCCACCTGCCGTTTCTCAACACCATGATCCTGCTGCTCTCCGGGACTACGATCACCTGGGCGCACCATAGTTTGCTGGTCAACGACCGGCGCGGCCTGCTCATGGGGCTCGGCATCACCATCCTGCTCGGGCTCAGCTTCACCACCTGCCAGATCATCGAATACTCCGACGCGCCGTTCAAGTTCGCCGGCGGCGGGGTCTACCCGTCCGTGTTCTTCCTGGCCACCGGCTTTCACGGCTTCCACGTCATCGTCGGCACGACGTTCCTGATCGTGTGTTGGATGCGCGCCCGCGCCAACCAGTTCACGCCACAGGGCCATTTCGGGTTCGAGGCGGCGGCTTGGTACTGGCACTTCGTCGACGTGGTCTGGCTGTTCCTGTTCGTCTGCATCTACTGGTCCGGCGCGGCCTCCGCGGTTACCGCCGGCGGTTGACGCGCCGCGCTGACCATGAACGCCCGGCGGCGCCTGCCGGCGCTGCTGGTGCCGAGCCTGATGACCGTGGCGATGCTCGCGATCCTGCTCGCCCTGGGCATCTGGCAGCTGCACCGGCTCGCCTGGAAGACGACGCTGCTTGCCCGGATCGATCAGGCCGAGGCCGCCCCCGCCGTGCCGCTGACAGCCGATCCGTCGCCGTTCACCAAGGTGCGGGTGCGAGGGCGCTTCATGACCGGCGCCCGCGGGCTATACGGCGTCGCGGTGCATGATACCGGCCAAGGTCCTCGGATGGGCGCCGATCTGCTGATGCCGTTGCTGCCCGCCGACGGCGCGCGGCCGGTGCTGGTGGATCGTGGCTGGGTGCCGCAGTCCCGCGACCAGGCCATCCCGCTGCCCGAGGATGAGGTCTCGGTCGACGGGTTCGTTCATCCGGCGGAGCGACCCGGCTTGTTCAGCCCGCGCGACGATCTGGCGACGCATCACTTCTACACGCTCGATCCGGCCGCGATCGGCGCCGCGCTCGGCGTCCCGAACCCAGCGCCGTTCACGCTGATGGCGCTCGGCGCGCGCGGGGCCGACGAGTTCTATCCCGATCCGGCCCGCCACTTGCCCCGCCCGGACAACAACCATCTCTCCTACGCGATCACCTGGTTCGGCCTCGCCGCGGCGCTGCTGGTGATTTTCCTCGTCTATGCCAGGAAGGTGCTGCGACCATGAGCCCCGCCTACGATCGCTTGACGGCCCGCTTCGCCCGCATCGCCACCATCGGCGAGGCGGCCGCCATGCTGCATTGGGACGCCGCCGCCGTCATGCCCGCGAGCGGTGCCGCCGCGCGCGGCGACCAACTCGCCGTGCTCGCCGGCTTGTCGCACACCCTGCTGATTGCGCCGGCCGTGGCCGACGATCTGGCCGAGGCAGAGCTCGCGCCGGAGGCCGATCCCTGGGGCGCGGCCAACCTGCGCCTCATGCGCCACGCTTACACGCGGGCGACGGCGCTGCCGGCCGATCTCGTGGAGGCGCAGGCCCGCGCCAACTCGACCTGCGAGAAGATGTGGCGCGAGGCCCGGCGCGACGCCGACTTCGCCCTGGTGCTGCCCTATCTGGCCGAGGTGGTGAGCCTGGTACGGCACGCCGCGTCCGCGCTCGCGCCGGCGCTCGGGCTGAGCGAATACGACGCCCTGATGGACGGCTATCAGCGCGGCGTGGGGGTGGCCGACGTGGCGCCGGTGTTCGCCAACTACGAGGCGTTCCTCACCTGGGCCTTGCCGCAAGCGGAGGCGCGGCAGGCCCGCGCGCCGGCGCCGATGCGTCCCAGCGGTTCGTTCCCCGCCGCCGCGCAGGAGGCGCTGTGCCGGCATCTTTCCGGCCTCGTCGGGCTCGACTTCGCCCACGCGCGCCTCGACCGCTCGGCGCACCCGTTCTGCGGCGGCACGCCGTCCGACGTGCGCATCACCACCCGCTACGACGAGGCCGATTTCGCGCAGAGCCTGCTCGGCGTGCTGCATGAGACGGGCCACGCACTTTACGAACGCGGGCTGCCGCAGGCGTACGCGCGCCAACCGGTGGGCGAGGCGGCCGGCATGGCCGCGCATGAAAGCCAGTCGCTGATCGTCGAGATGCAGGCCAGCCGGTCGGACGCCTACCTGACATGGCTCGGCCCCGAGCTGCACGCGACGTTCGGCGGCGATGCGGCGCCGTACGCGCCGGCCAACCTCGCGCTGCTCTGGCGACGCGTGTCGCGCGGCTTCATCCGCGTCGACGCCGACGAGATGACCTATCCGGCGCACGTCATCCTTCGCTTCCGGCTGGAGCAGGCGCTGATCGCGGGTGATCTCGCGGTGTCCGACCTCCCCGGCGCCTGGAACGAGGGTCTTTCCCGCGTGCTCGGCCTGGTGCCGCCGGACGACGCGCGCGGCTGCCTGCAGGACATCCACTGGTACGACGGGGCGTTCGGCTACTTCCCGAGCTACACCCTGGGGGCGATGGCGGCGGCGCAGTTCATGGCCGCGGCGCGGCGCGAGGTTCCGGAGCTCGACGCCGCACTCATGCAGGGCGACTTCGGCCCGCTTCGCTCCTGGCTCGGCGACAAGGTGCACCGCATGGGCAGCTTGCTCGGCTTCAACGATCTCCTGCGCGCGGCCACGGGCAAGCCGCTCGACCCCGCCGATTTCGAGGCGCATCTCACCGCGCGCTACCTGGCGTGACGACGGTCCGCGCCCGACTGGCCCTGGCGCTCGCTCCCTGCTGGGTGATCGCCGCCTGCGCCGGGAGACCGGCCCCGCCGCCCGCGCCCGCGCCGACGGGGCCCGCGCCGGGTCAGCTCGACGGGCTCTACCGCGGCACCAGCACGCGCTTTCGCGCCGACAGTCGCGCCTGCCCGTCGCCCGGCCTGGTGGTGCTCCGGGTGGTCGGCGGCCAGTTCGAGTATCGCTGGAACGGCCGCACCCTGGTCGACGCCAGCATCGCGCCGGACGGCACGGTGGTGGGCGGATTCGAGGCGATTACCTTGAACGGCAGGCTCGCGGGCAACCGGATCGAGGGCGACGTGTCGAGCGATAGCTGCGCGTATCACTTCCGCGCTCTCAAGCGCGCGCAATGAGCCACGGCGTTGCCGCACGGACCAAGAGGGGTATCCGATGACCACCGAACTCGCCCTGCTCGCCTGGGCGATCTTGCTCGGCCTCGTGCATGCCGTCGCAACGGGGCAGTTCACCACCGCGCAGCACGGCTGGCGCTACGGGCTGAGCCCACGCGACGAGCGCCAGCCGCTCACCGGGGTCGGCGCGCGGGTGGAGCGCGCGTTCGGCAACTACATGCAGACCTTCCCCTTCTTTGCCGCCGCGATACTGGCGGCGCATGCCGCCGGGCGGCACGGCTGGCTCACGGTCGTCGGCGCGCAACTCTACTTCTGGGCGCGGCTGGCCTACGTGCCGCTCTATGCGGCCGGCATCCCGGTCGTGCGCACCGTGGCCTTTCTCGTGGCGATGGTCGGGATCGTGCTGATCCTCCTGGCGCTCACCTGAGGCTATGGCTCCCGCCAGATCGCCAGCCGCTTGGCCCTAAGCGGGCCGCCGACTACCATCGGTTGATGCACCGCCTCGCCTTGCTCGGCCTCCTAACCGGCCTGGCCGCCTGCGCCAGCCTGCCCATCCCCTCGCAGAGGCCGGCCTACGAGGAAGCCGCGTATGCGGCGCTGCACCCCTACTATCTCGAGTTCTGCGCGCTGTCGGAAATCGAGAAGAAGCCAGGCTACGGCGCGGATATCCGGGGCGGCATCGGCGGCCACTCGACGCTTTACCTGAACGGGGTATGCCGCGCCGGGGAGGGGTATCCCGAGATCGCGGTGTGCGCCGCCGATCCGGCGTCGAACGGCGTCGGGCTGAGCGTGAACGCGCATTTCGCCAATACCAACTGGGTGCCGGTCCCGGGCCGCGACTTCTTCTACCACGGTGACCTGCAGCCCGGTCAGCCGCTCACCCGCGCCGTGTACGACGCGACCAAGGCGCACGCCAAGCGCCTCGGCGTCTACGACGCGGTTCGCTTCCACCCTCGCGTGTTCGACGACATGCCGCCGGGCTATGAGCGCGACGCCTATAAGTACGAGGTGTCGATCGGCACCGACTACGCGCTCGGCTACGGCCGGGACCGCTACTGCGCGCGCGTGCCCGTCAGCGCACCGCAGATGGCGCGGGTGGTCGATTACCTCAACGGGCTGAACCGGCCGTACCGGGACGGCAAGGTCGAGTACGAGTGGAGCGTGCTGCGCGACAATTGCAGCCACGTCGCGCACAACGCGCTGGCGATCGTCGGCTTCTGGCCGCCGTGGCCGACGCATCGGTTCCTGCTGATCGCCGCGTTCGACTTCCCGGTGCCGAAGAACGAGTTCGTCAACATCGCCCGGCGCGCCAACGACATGCCGGTGGCCGACCCGCTCGCGGTCTGGAACGACCGAGCGGCCCGGCGCGCGCTGCTCGCCGGCGACGGACTGCCGACGCGCCCCGGCGCCCTGGCGACGTTCGAGCCGGTTGTGCGCGACAACGCGCTCTACGACACCGATCTGCGGCTGATCTTCTACGACGAGCACTTCTTCGGCCCGTACGAGGGCCGCTATCGGCGGATCGCCGCCGAGCCCCGCTACACCGATTTGCAGGCCAACCTGCGGCATTTCGCGACGCTCTACGCGCGCGCGAAGGCCGAGCGGCAGCCGCTCGCCTGGTGGCTGCGCGCCCACCCGGCGCTCGCTTCGGAGCCGGATTTTCCGGCGTTCTACGAGCGCTACTACGCGGAGGTGGCGCGCGAGGCGGCGGCGGTGCAAGCCGCGTTCTAGCGCTAATCAAACCGCGCCTCGCCGCCCGCGGACCCGCATGATACGATGGCGGTAATAAGATCGGGTGCAAAAAGCGCCGTCTCTCCGGTTGCGGGTTCTCGCACACACTCGTCTCAAGCGTGGATGACATCATGGTCAACAACAAAATGCTCACGCAGATCTCGGGCCAAGGCGGCTTTATCGCCGCGCTTGACCAGAGCGGCGGATCGACGCCCGGCGCCCTGCGCATCTATGGCATTCCGGACAGCGCCTATAGCGGCGACGCCGAGATGTTCAGGTTGGTGCACGAGATGCGCGTGCGCATCATCACCGCCCCGGCCTTCACCGGCGCCAAGGTCATCGGCGCCATCCTCTTCGAAGGCACGATGGACGGCCAGGTGCTGGAACAGCCTGTGGCGACCTATCTTTGGCAGGATCGCGGCGTGGTTCCCTTCCTGAAGGTGGACAAGGGGTTGGAGGCCGAGCGCGACGGCGTCAGCCTGATGAAGCCGATCCCGGGTCTGGATGCGCTGCTCGATCGGGCGGCGAAGCTCGGCGTGTTCGGCACCAAGATGCGCTCGGTCATCAACCTGGCTTCGAAGCCGGGCATCTCGGCCGTGGTGAGACAACAGTTCGACGTGGCCGCGCAGATCGCCGGGCACGGGCTGATGCCCATCATCGAGCCGGAGGTTTCGATCAAGAGCCCGGACAAGGCGGCCGCGGAGGCGTTACTGCTGGCGGAACTGGTCAGGCAACTCGACGCCCTGCCGGATGACCGCCAGGTGATGCTCAAGCTGACAATCCCGGAAATTCCGGATTTCTATTCAAGCCTGATCGACCACAAGCGCGTGGCCCGGGTTGTCGCGCTCTCCGGT
>JAABUQ010000905.1_pt1 | contig 67535 bp, 65 predicted proteins | sample 5560001 | NCBI WGS metagenome assembly JAABUQ01 (sample SAMN10711888, study PRJNA513371) | rock metagenome | isolation source: Antarctica rocks | place: Antarctica: Victoria Land, Finger Mt nord | collected 2015-12-18
GACATGTTGCACACTCCAACGCAAGATTTTGTCGCCTTCGAGCGTGAACACAACATCTTCAACTGGCAGTGAAATGCTACGAGCCATTTGTGGTATGGGAGGAAGGCTGAGAGGTGGAATACTGAACGAGTCACTTTGATAGCCTGCAATCTGTATACTTCCTGTCACAGTGTCCCCCTGCTCGGCCAGATTGTGCAGGTTGAACATCAAGCTGGGAATGCCAGACTTGAGTTCTGCGAAGGTGGTTATAAAGTCAGCTTTGTTCAGTGGCTTTGGTGTCCAGCCACTGAAGAGGAAATCATCCGTAAGTGGGTCCACGGTTTCCTCTTTTTCATTGTTCTCTATGGCAGTAACAAATGCTCTCACAGTATCTATTGCACTCATATCCTCGTCCTTTCTGAGACTACTCAACGGACTTCTATGCCATTTTAAATACTATCTACTCAATTACTACTATATCATCAACTGTGGAAGAAGAAAAGCATGCAAACGAAAGTCCGGTTGGTTACGCACCACCTTGTAGCAGGCCCATAGTTTCTCTACTGGTGTTACATTTTGTTCCTGGTAAACGTATTCTATTTAGGCTATTAATGACAAGAAATTTTATATACTACTTTCTATTATTAAGAGCATTCTGACGTTGAGAAAAAAGCAATTTAAATAGAAAATGAATGCAATGCTTCCTGGATACAGGGGCATGCCTGTGTAAGCAAGAGATCACAGATGTGACCTCAGCTTCAAAGAAAGGAATTCTGCTGTGACTCTTCATCTTTCAATTGTTGCGGATGTGTTTACTCATCAGGCCGAGGCGCAACGTGCGCTCGAAGCACTTCGGCAGGCAGGTTTTGGCTACGATCAGATTGGTATCGCGATGCAAGGACATGAGGGGATTGACCTGCTAAGCGACTTGCTGAATCTCGGTGTTCCCTACGAGGACGCGAACTACTACGCTCAACAAGTCAAGGCAGGACACACAGTAGTCTCAGTCCGACCAGACGGTCGTGAGCAGGAAGCACACGCGATCATGCGTCGAAGTGGAGCTTCCACTCCTGACGATGACACAGCTAAATCTCAAGGCTCCCTTACCGACAAGCAGAGGGCCGCATGGGACCAGGCAGTAGCAGCTCAGCAGGTACAACATTCTACTCAGGTGACGACAGACGCTCAAGATGACTTTCATCGTCCTCGTTCGCTCAAACCGCGTGCAGAGCTTCTGCCCCTAAGCACAAATTCTGTACAGGCAGAAGTAAATGACCCACGTCCTGATGTTGTCACACAGCAAAACCCGAGTACAGCTCCTGTTGTACAAAATGATGTCACCGCGCCACAAAACCCAAGTGCTGCTCCTCAGAATGATGTCACCGCGCCACAAAACCCAAGTGCTGCTCCTATCGTACAGAGCGACGAAGTGCGTGAGCAAAATCCTCTCACAGAAAAGCACAGTGACACAGCATTGATCGACGACGAGGACACGCTTCGCCGTCCCACGAACAGAAAACAGGCTAGTGTAGAGACACCCTCACCTGTATATACAGAAAAGAAGCGGAATAGGGTTCTCACCGGTGTACTTCTTGGAGGTCTGCTTGCCAGCCTGAGCCTTGGTGTGGTGTTTGCCCTTTCAAGAAGAGAAGAGATACGGTATCTTATCAGTGAGGGTGTGCGCCGTGTGCAACACGCGCTTTCTCGCTGAGGACACCACTCTTTCTCTGCACGATAAGCCTTTTAAGAGAACTCAAACGAAATGGCTTAGTGAAGGAGAGAATATGTCTTCCTGACGGTAGACTAATTCGTAGCAAAAACCCACGCGGCAGAAAGTGCTTTCTGCCGCGTGGGTTTTTGCATTAAAATGGAACAGTTTCAGAAGCAAGAATGATTATCGCAAAAGCTGAGAGAAATACTTTTCCCAGAAAAGGAAATTTCCTAATCGTCTAAGCAAACATCTCTTATCGTGATGTATATAACAAGTGTTCCTATAACGTATTATTATCGTGTATTATTATTATTGTAAGGAACCTTGCCAGCAAACACAGAGAAAAAAGAAAGAAAGAGTGTTTTATGTCCTCATCCTCTCGTTCATTAATTGTTCCGCGTTCCGAGCCGACTACAGCGAAGTGGGCACGCCGACGCGATATTCCCATTGCCATTCTCGCATGGACGGCTCTCGTGTTCGTCATCTTTTGGGGTGCGGGACACATTGTACGTACCATTCTCGTCTTAGTCGTCGCAGCCTTGCTCGCCTATGCCCTTGCACCGGGTGTCAAAGTGTTAGAACGTGTGATGCCACGCTTTCTCGCCATTCTGATTATGTATCTACTTGTTCTGACTGCAGTGAGTTTTCTACTTTACTTGATTATTGTAACAGCGATAGCCCAGGTCGGGTCACTTGCGACGAATATTCAGAAACTGCTCACTCCTACTAGTGCGGGACAACTCTCACCCATCGAACAAACGCTACGAACCTTTGGTATCACGCAGGAACAGATTGCGTCGGTTCGCACACAGTTGACGAGTCGACTCGAAGGTGTTGCAGGAGGTGCCGTTCCATTTCTCACGAGTTTCTTTGATACTCTTCTAAACATTGTACTGGTCGCGGTAATCAGCATCTACTTGCTCATTGACGGCTCTCGTGTGTCCAACTGGCTCCGCCGCAACTCGCCACAGCCAGCACAAGCAAATCTTGTGCTTGATACAGTGCAGCGCATCGTTGGCGGCTATATTCGTGGTCAGTTTATTCTCGCAGTCTTAATCGGTGTGCTTGTTGGCGTCGGTATGTTCGTCTTTCGTGTCCCCTATGCGGTCTTGCTTGGCGTCCTGGCCTTCATCCTGGAATTCATTCCGGTCCTGGGAACGCTCATTTCTGGGGCGATCTGTGTCCTGATTGCACTCACACAAGGATGGATAATCGCCGTGGGCGTGCTGATCTACTTTGTGGTGATGCATGTGCTTGAAGGGGATGTCGTGGGACCACGTATCGTTGGCAAAGCTGTTGGACTGCATCCAGTCGTTTCACTGGCCGCGCTGGTTGCTGGCTCTGAACTTTTCGGTATCTGGGGCGCTCTCTTTGCTTCACCTATCGCAGGTGTGCTTCAGGCACTCATCGTTGCATTGTGGACCAACTGGCAAACAACGCATCCAGAACAGTTTGAGCAAGCGATACAGCAAGTCGCCGACAAGGTGGATGACAGTCTAACCGACCACCCTGTGAGCACCTCTCAGTCGTAAGGCGAGGCGGCATGATAGGGTAGCATACAGGGGCAAGCCCTGTCACTACGATACACGGGCGCGTGGCAAGCCAAGTCGTGGCCTATTGAGTAGAGTAGTGACAGGGCTTGCCCCTGTCATGCTCGCTCCCTCTGTAGGCTCTTGTAGACATCCTGACTATTTTGTGAAACCACATCATCGGTCCCTACAGGCGTAACACCGAGAGGAGTAAACATGACAAACACGACAGAATTACATGCACTTGTATTTGATGTGTTTGGGACCGTCGTTGATTACCGCAGCACGATTATTCGTGAGGGCGAGCAGTTGAACCGTGAGAAGGGGCTACAGATCGATTGGGCAACGTTTGCTGACACGTGGCGCGGCCAGTATCGTCCGAATATGGAGCGTGTCATGAAGCAAGAATTGCCCTGGACAAATCTCGATGGCTTGCATCGTATGGCGTTAGATGAGTTGCTCAAGAAATTTGGTGTTACAAGCTTGAGCGAGGATGAGAAAGCGCAACTCAACAAAGTCTGGCATCGACTCCAACCCTGGCCTGATGCTGTCGAAGGCTTGACGCGTCTGAAACAACGCTACATTCTTGGAACGCTCTCGAATGGCAATGTAGGCTTGCTGGTCGATATGGCGAAGTATAGTCGTTTGCCTTGGGATGTCATTTTCTCAGCGGAACTGGTCAAGGCATACAAGCCCGACCCGCGTGCATACCAGATGACCTATGAGTTGCTCGGCCTGCAACCACGGCAGGTGATGCTTGTTGCGGCACATCCAGATGACTTATACGCAGCTCAAAAGGTGGGACTCAGAGCAGGTTTCGTGCCCCGTCCCCTGGAACATGGTCCTGATAAAGCACCAGACGTAACGCCGAACCCTGGATTTGACGTTGTGGCGAACGACTTTGGAGATTTGGCGCGTCAATTGGGAGCGTATTGAACTGCCCGTACAGGCTTTCCATCACACTTTATGTATCAGAACACTACGTCTCTTTTCTTACCAACCATACGTGCCAGCACCACCTTTGAAGGGTCCAACAATATTTTTAGTAATCCAGCCTCCATAGAAGTCACCTTCCTGTGGCTGCACCTGTTCATCATTTACATAACAGGCATCCATTAGTGAGGGATAGAGCGCGATATAGTTCGTGATGCTCTCATAGCCTTTTGTTGGTTTGCGATAATACCACGCACCATTTGGAAGCGTCTTGTCGCCTACGGTGATGGTATAGTAAGATGCCGCGCCCTTGAACTCACAAAAGGTTGTGCGTGAGGTAGGAGTGAAATACTCCAGCTTCACGTCTTCTGGCGGTAGATAGTAGGAGGGTGGATGACTCGTTTCGAGAACACGTTTCGCACGATGCGTATCTACGATGACGACACCGTTGAGAATGACCCGAATATGGTTGTTGCTATCCTCTACACGGGGAGGACGCGGGTAGTCCCAAACCGACTCCTGACCTGGACCAGGAGGAATTCTTTTCCGTTGTGCCATGATATCTCAATCCTACTCTTTCTGGTTCATATTATAGCATAGATACGGTACAAAGCACTGCATGTAATACGGCAAAGATGTACCTGAACGATTTAGCATTTCATAATCAACACTTTGAAATTACCCATGCCCATTAGGTCGGTTAGGGCAGCGATGCGCTGACGTAGTGTATACCATTGGAAGAGAGCTATCTGCCCCTTGTCGGTGGCACGCTCTGTATCCATGGCCGCGAAATTTGTTTTGCGTAGCTGCTCAACCTCCTCCGTCAGCCCCATCGTCTCTAACCATGCCTTCTGTGTTGTGAAGGCATGGAGGCGCAATCCATGGCGGCGTCCCTCGTCGATTAACGCGTTAAAGTTGACATGTGCGGTAATATCCTGCTCACCTGGGCGCGCAAGGGGCCGCTCAGTCAATTGATGCTGAAAATAGCAGGCAAGCGTACCACGCTGTCGCTCGCACGTATAGAGTGCACGTGCCTTGTCACCGTAGTCGATGGCGAGCAGAAAGCCATGATGTTTCCTTTTCGTAGCTCCCCTCAATAGCTGGGCCGATTGCTGCATCCAACGTAGAGCGTCCAGATTGATTTCAGCACGCCAGCCATCCTCGTAAGTTAACCAGGGAATATTGTAGGTATCAAGATAGGTCGCAACCTCTCCACTACTCGGTTCGTCAAGCACCTCATGCAGACGCCCATGATGCATATCAACGAACACCTCGTACAGGTGTCCATCGCGCTTCTCGACAACGTGCACCGAAAATGCATCAACGAGTTCATTTGAGAGCAGCAGAGAGACAGGCACATCTCTCTCAGCTTGTGTTGCATCGCTACCACCACGTATATCTTCTGTGCGATATTCAAGTGCGGCATGCATCTCAGGCTGTGCTTGCTGTGCCCACACCACAATTTGCTGTGCAAGGTTGCCACGGCCTGACCCTTGCTCGAGCACAACAAATGGATTGGGACGTGCTAACTGTTCCCACATCTGTAGCAATTGGCGACCCATACAGTGCGCGAACAGGGAAGATACATCTGTACTCGTATAATAATCGCCTTCCCAGCCCATTCTTGCAGGACCCGTTACATAATAGCCGTAGTCTGGTTCATACAACGCTATACGCATGTAGTCCGCGAATGAGAGAGGACCCTCTCGCTGAATGCGCTCTATAATCAATTGTTGTAGTGTTGTTGTCATATATGCTAATTTATACCTGATACAATAGTTTTTTGTGCATTACCGATAGCAGTGTATCAGCGAGAAGCAGCATGTGCTCGAATTGCTCGGTTTGTTCTTCCAGAGAAAGGGCTTCTTCGCGCCAGCGCGGAAGAACATGTTGCTCGTAAGCGGCGATCTCGCTCCGCACAAGTTGTTTCAGTTGAAAACGGATGAGTGCAGGAAGGGCAAGCGGCAAGCCAAGCTGCTCGAAATGCTGGTAGAGTTCGAGGAGTTGCACATCGTCCTCTGTATAGACAATCTTTCCATCAATCTCCTGTGGGAACAGCAGTCCTTGCTGTGTCAGATCGTCAATGTACTCAAGCTTCACACTACAATGTAGCGCGAGGTCTTCTTTAGAGAGGCGAAGTTGCGGCTCATTACTAGAGAAGTTCCGCGAGAAGCGTTGTTTGAGCGCGAGGTTCATCTGCATAGCGCCGTGTCGTGTCCGAATGTCCAGCAGATCCTTAATAACCTCTAAAGGAAGATGCTGTTGTTCTTTCAATTCGCGGATAATGCGCAGCACCACGGCGTGCTCTTGCTCATAATACGCAACGCGCCCACGCATCAGCGGTGCGGGCAAGAGACCTTGTGTATTATAAAAACGAATGGTGCGGCTTGGCACGCCTGAGCGTTGTGCAAGATCGTCAATACGCCATCTATGCTGCTCAGGCTCGCTGTGTTGCTCTACAGTTCGCGCGTCACTTTGTACCAACGAGGCTACCTCTAAGAAATGAATGTTGCAAATCGAACATTGATGCAAAATTGAACCCTATATGGGGCTGATGTATCACACCACCTCGTTTATTTTACTACACGCATCGGCATATGTATATCTCGAAACGTCACAGCCAATAGTCCTATTGTCCCCGAATACCCTGACATACGTTGGTACATTTCTATATACTTATGAAATGTAGGGACTCGTACATCGCTTCGCTCAGGCGAGGGGAGCGTAATAAATTAGGCCCTTATTAGGTGGAAGGGCGTCATGAATGAGGTTCCTACAGGCGCGAGGGCACAATGAATTGTTGCCCCTACACATAGAAAGGATATTTCACTATGATGGTTTCTCGAGGCCGCGTCTTGTTCTCAGGACATCCTGCATTCCGGTTTGTTGGACAGATGAGCCGACAAGCGATCATTCTCACGGTTTTAGTATGCGTAGCAACGGGCGCAATTGGAGGCTCTCTCCTCGGTCTCAGCACCTTCGCGCATGGTTCGTGCCGTTCTACTGATCGCACCTATCGTGTCGGCTGGGGTGATAACCTGAGTTCTATTGCAGCACGCTATGGTACCACGTATGGAAGTATTGCTCGCTATAATGGCATCAGCAACCCTAACTATATTTACGTCTCCCAGGTGCTGTGCATTCCCTCTGGTAGCTCCACGCCTGGCGGTGGTGGCGGTGGTGGCGGTGGTGGCTACACCAGCGGAATTCCTATTGCATCGCAGAACTACTATGTCGGAGTAGCGCAACAGGACGCCTACAACGCAGGTATTCCCGCAAATCTATTTGTGCGTCAAATCTATGCAGAGAGCGGGTTCCGTACCAATGCCTATTCTGGTGCAGGCGCGATTGGTATTGCACAATTTATGCCTGGTACAGCAGCTTCACTTGGCATCAATCCCTACAATCCAACACAGTCGCTTTGGGGCGCATCGCGCCTGATGGCCTCGTACTACCACCAGTACGGTAGTTACGCAATGGCCCTCGCTGCCTACAATGCAGGCCCTGGCACTGTCAATAACGCTATCCGTGGCTGTGGTGGTTCGTGGACCTATTGCTTACCCGCCGAAACGCAGAACTACATCCGCACCATCATGTATTAACAGCACATCTAACAAATAAAGCCTTTGTACGGGTCTGAATTCATCCCAGTAATGCAGGAGTAGAGCGATCATTTAGAAAAGATAATCTGTTATGCTAACAAATAGAGACTGCACAAGGCGGTTTAAAAGCGAGAACGAGCCTGCAAAGCCGGGCATGACAGGGGCAAGCCACGTAGTGGCCTGTTGAGTATTGTAGTGACAGGGCTTGTCCCATTGAGTCCAAGAACTGCTACGAGAGCCTGGAAAGCGGGGTGGGGGCATGACAGGGCTTGTCCCTGTCATGTCGCCCCAGAGCCATTTCATAGGTGAGTTGGAGTCAATGGGGCAAGCCCTGTCATGCCGCCCTCAATGCTACAATATGTATCATTCCACGGCAGATGGTACAGCTTCTCTATGATGCCAGTCGGTCAATTGCTGATAGGCGTGGGCGATGCGTAGAACAGTAGCCTCCTCAAAAGGCTTGCCAGCAACCTGAATGCCAATGGGCAAACCATCGCTTGAGAAGCCACAGGGAAACGAGACGGCAGGCAGACCAGCTAGATTGAAGGGCATCGTCAGGCGCAACAATGCAACAGTGGCATTCTCAATGATGCCATCAATCTCGATATCCTGTCCCATCTGCACCGTAGAAATGGCAGGAACAGGCAGTGTTGGTAGCACAAACGCATCGACACGTTGCATGATTGCACGCAGGCTACTAGAGAAGATGCGACGGTCATATTGCGCACGTAAATAATCAACCGCAGAGACCGTTTGGCCTTGAATGAGCCGCAAACGCACAGCATCGGTGTACAGGCCAAGATGCTCGGTCAACCATCCCTTTTGCACATGGGCTAATGTCGCCTCTGGCATCTGAATCGTGCGGTACTGGTCCATCGTCGGATGAGGCACCTCGACATCGAAGAGTTCGGCCCCCTCTTCCTCTAAAACACGCAGTGCTGCACGCCACAGCGTTTGTACCTCTGGGTCGAGTGGCGCATAAAATGATTCTTGTGGCACGCCAAGCTTGATACCTTGTAACGACATTGGACTCCGACCTTCGGCCCCGTTAATCAGCGTTGTCACAGAGCGGCTTGGAGCTGTCGGTGGACCTGGAACACTATTGGGATCACGTGGGTCGTACTTGGCAATAGCATCAAATAAAATAGCACAATCCTCGGCACTCCGTCCCATTGGTCCCACGTGGTCGAGCGACCAACTAAGCGGAATAACACCAAAACAACTCACACGTCCATAGGTCGGTTTGAGTCCAGTGACGCCACAACACGAGGAGGGAATACGAATAGAGCCGCCCGTATCCGTTCCAATGGCTCCAAGGCACATACCCGCCGCTATTGCCGCCGCCGAGCCACCACTTGATCCACCTGTAGTGCGCTCTGCGTTCCATGGATTGCGTGTTGGTGGAGCATATGGACCATATGCAAACTCGAATGTATTCGTTTTTCCAATGAGAATTGCTCCGCCTTTGCGCAACTGCTCAACCACCATCGCGTCTTCCAACGATATATGATGCTCTAGGACTCTTGAGCTTGCGGTGGTACGTACTCCTTTGACAGCAATCAAGTCTTTGATGGCGATAGGAATGCCGTGCAGTTGACTGCGATAGAGGCCCGTACGCAGTTCGCGCTCCGACTTTTCAGCGTCTTCTAAAGCCTGATCGCGCATCACCGTGACATAAGCTTGGATATTGGCATCCTGCTCATCTATACGTTCGAGCATCTCCAGAACAAGTTCGGTTGGCGTAATCAGCCCCGAATGTATCTCTTCGGCGGCTTCGCGTATGGAGGTATAAGGCATAGATATCAACTTTCTCCTCAATCTCTTCTATTTCTACTTCTTGCTTAGCGAGATACGGTCATTATAGCAAACCTGACCGTGGTTTCGCACTGGTGTTAAGTAACAGTTCATCGGGGAAGCATGGCAGCAGAGGGTTGGGAGCATGACAGGGCAAGCCCTGTCATGCTCCCAACCCTCTGCTGCCATGCCCCTACTAATCGAACCTACGCAACCGAAGTGAATTGCTGACCACAGTAACCGAGGAGAGAGCCATTGCAGCAGCCGCAAAAATCGGAGCGTTCTCGCGTAGCACAGGAATTAAAGGTGAGAGGATAGCTATTGGGATTAAAACGACATTGTAGGCAAAAGCCCAGAAGAGGTTTTGCCTGATAGTACGTAATGTTGCCCGTGAAAGAGCGAGTGCTGTTGCAATACTCTTTAAGTTGCCCTTCACCAATGTAATATCTGACGCCTCCATTGCGACATCGGTTCCAGTCCCCATTGCAATACCTGCATCAGCCTGAACTAGTGCTGGCGCATCGTTGATCCCATCACCGGCAAACGCCACCACAAGCCCTTGCTCCTGTAAACGCTTGACCTGGTTCGCTTTGTCTTCTGGCAACACCTCTGCCAGCACATGCTCTGGCGCAATGCCTACTTGAGCTGCAATAGCTCGCGCAGTATGTCGATTGTCACCAGTAATCATCCACACACTTAAACCTTGTGCGTGCAAGTTCTTGATCGCTTCTGCTGAGCCGACCTTGACCGTATCAGCGATGGCGACGACTCCTGCCAGCTTTCCATTTAGCACGACCAGCATTGCCGTCTTGCCTTGCTCTTCCAACGCTTTCAGCTGCTCTTCTAAAGCTGTGGAGTCGATGGAACGCTCACGCAGCAGTGTTCGCGTCCCAATTAGCAGAGTACGGCCTTCTACCGTCGCTTCCAAACCACGTCCGGTAAGCGCGGTAAAGCCTTCGGGATACGCGTTTACCCTCAATCCTCGCACTTTCGCCCCTTGGACGATGGCAGTCGCTAGTGGATGTTCAGAGCCTTGCTCGGCTTCTGCCGTTAGACGCAGCATTTCGTCAGCCTCTACACCAGCAAGAGCAATCACGTCCGTCAGTTCGGGCTTGCCTTGAGTGATGGTGCCAGTTTTGTCGAGCAGGACCGCGCGAACCGCCTGCATACGCTCTAAGCTTTCGCCGCCTTTCATCAGAATTCCTTGCTCGGCACCTTTGCCCGTACCAACCATAATAGCAGTAGGCGTGGCAAGACCGAGGGCACATGGACAGGCCACAACAAGGACCGCAACTGCAGCCACAATCGCCATAATCCACGGATTACTCGCGCTCATCATACTTGCTGTCTGTACACCAACTCCAAAGACGTTACCAAGAATGGCCCATGCAGCGAACGTTAGTGCAGCAATGACCAGCACTATTGGCACAAAAATGCTAGAAATGGTGTCGGCAAGACGCTGAATAGGTGCTTTAGAGCCTTGCGCTTGTTCAACCATCCGCACGATGCTTGCCAGAACCGTGTCTGCTCCTACCTTCGTTGCCTGCATATGCAGCAAGCCATGCTGGTTGACAGTTGCACCGATGAGCACATCGCCCTCAGCTTTATCAACAGGAATGCTTTCACCTGTAATCATTGACTCATCAACCGAGGAGTGACCAGAACGGACCTTGCCATCGACAGGAATTTTTTCACCTGGGCGCACAATCAATTCATCACCAACCTGCACCTGTTCAATCGGCAGTTCGATTTCTTGCCCAACTCGTATGACATGAGCGGTATGAGCTTGCAGACCAACCAGTTTCTTGATCGCGTCGTTAGCCTGTCCTTTGGCACGCGCTTCAAGGTACTTGCCCAGGAAGATCAGTGTCACGATTAACGCTGTCGTATCGTAAAAGGTGATGCCTCCAACGACCCTCGGAAAGAAGGTTGCCATAACACTTAGAATATATGCCGCCGTCGAGCCAAGCGAAACCAGCGTATCCATATTTGCACTGGCATGACGCAGTGTCTTGATCGCACCTCTGTGAAACTCCCATCCCACCACAGCCCATATTGGCGTTGTTAAGACAAGTAGAAGGACGTTTTCACCTGGGAAGCGGTTCATGAAGAACATGCCCAAAATCACGACAGGAATTGAGAGTGCGATAGCTAGCATCAAAAGATTGCGCTTCCGAACAATTTCCACTGCCCTGCGTGAGTTCCACTCGTCCTCTTGCTGCGTACTCAGCGACACTACAGAAGCGGTGCTGGAAGCACTACTTTCTGAGGGCGATGATGTATGTTGCGGCGCAGGTCGCTCTATTGGCGTTGCCTTGTAACCAACCGCTTCAACCTTCTGTACCATCTGCTCTAGCCCCGTCAGTTCGGGATTGTACGTGACAGTTCCGCGTTCAGTGGCAAGGTTGACTTGAGCATCTATAACTCCTGGTACCTTTTTGAGGCCCTTCTCAATCCGCATGGCACAGGAAGCACATGTCATGCCTTCGAGGGCGAAGGTTGCCTGGCTATCCATATGTGCCTGTTCTTGAGGAACATCTGCATGTTGTTCTATAGAATGTTTGGCTTTTGTTGCCTTCTGAGTTACCTTTCGTTTTTACGCCTGTGCATTACCCATACCCCCCAGGGATGGGTATATAGAAAGTATACCGTATGTTGCCCACATTTGTCAAAGGAGAGGATGAAAGAGGCAGGGCTGTTGCGTCCATCGTAGAGGAGTGACAGGGCTTGTCCCTGCCACTCCTCTACGATGGACGCAACAGCCCTGATGAAAGAGGATGCAAGCACTATTTTCATCTCCATCTCATATTTTATAGATAGAATAGCCGAGAAAAACTTAGCTTAAAGAGTTGGAGAAAGTGGCGGTGTTCAGTATTTTAATGCAAATCAACTATAGCATCTTTCAAGAGATTAACGCTTCTGCTGGGGTGTATCCCTGGTTAGATATACTTATGGTTTTCTGTGCAAATTCGCTTATCTTCCTTTTTCCTCTTGTCCTTGTGATGACGTGGGGAAGACCTTTGAACTGGCGGAAGCGTCCGATCAATCAAGAGGAAGAGAAACTCCTTCGGGAACGTCGAGCTGTGGTGATATGGGTTGGTCTCGCATGTCTTGTAGCTTATGGCATAAATCTGCTGATTGAGCAATTTGTCTTCGAGCCGCGCCCATTTGTCAGCCATCATATTCACCTGCTGGTGACACATGCGGCAGACTCCTCGTTTCCTAGCGATCACACTGCATGGGGATTTGCAGTCGTAGGAATGCTTTTGTTTCAGCTTTTTCCCTTGCTCCCACGTACATTCCATCAACGAGGTGAAGTGCAAATACGGAGCTTATTGCGACCCTTTCTTACGCCGGGCCTCTTACTTGCACTTACTGTTGTGCTAGCAAGTAGTATTGGCATCGCCCGTATCTTTGTTGGTGTGCATTATCCAGGTGACATCCTCGGTGGAGCAATAGATGGCCTGCTGGCGGCACTACTTGTTACATTTCTTCGTCGCAGGCTCTCTCAACCGACAAACGCAGTTCTCCGACTTGCCCAGAGGTTGCACATCGCATAATCAGTAATACAGTAACATATATGGCATGATGCTTTTTGTTCCCATCATTCCATCCAGTGCATTTCCTGACACGCTCGTAGCAGAACAAGAGGAAATCTGCTATGATACATAGCACTTTCTAGGAATAAGAAACGAGGAAAGAAGAAGATGAATATGGCTAGTACACCACCTCCCGGATATAAGCTGCTTTCTGGCAGCGAACGAGAGCCTCTGGCGAATGCCCGCCTTGTCGGACCCGTGGACCCACATGAGACTATTGAGGTGACGGTCTACATGAGAGCCCCCGCCTCAAGCAATTTGGCGAACACCATTAGTGAACAAATTCAGCAGAAGCGACCATTTCTTAGCAGAGAAGAGTATCGTGCAACTCAGAGTGTTTCTGCCGAAGACCTGGCAAAAATCGAGCAGTTCGCACAAGAGCATAATCTCACGTTTGTGACGATGGACCCTGTTGGGCGAAGGTGCGTTCTTGCTGGGACAGCAGCCTCAATGAGTACCGCCTTCGGGACCGACCTTCAACAGTATGACCACCCGAATGGCTCCTATCGGGGTCGGACTGGCCCTCTCTACATTCCAGAACAACTTGATCAGATTGTTGTCGGTGTTTTCGGCCTGGATACTCGTCCTCAAGCCCGATCACACGTCCAACGCTATGATCCGACGACACGTCATGTTCGGGCAAGTGCCACCGCTGTTGCCTACACCCCCGTCCAACTTGGTCACCTCTACGACTTTCCTGCCGGAACGACTGGAAGTGGTCAGTGTATTGCTCTCATCGAACTGGGTGGAGGCTACACCAACAGTGATCTCCAGACGTACTTTCAACAGGTAGGCGTTCCTCTCCCGAACGTGATAAGTGTGTCTGTGGACGGTGGACAAAATACGCCGACAGGCTCCCCGAATGGTGCTGATGGCGAAGTCGAACTGGATATTGAAGTCGCTGGGAGCCTCGCTCCGGGCGCGAAGATCGCGGTCTACTTCGCTCCCAATACCGATCAGGGCTTCCTCGATGCCATCATCCAAGCGACACACGATACCACCAATACCCCCTCAGTGATCTCAATAAGTTGGGGCTCTGCTGAGGCGAGTTGGACCTCTCAGGCGATGCGAGCAATGGATCAGGCATTTCAGGCCGCAGTAGCACTGGGCATCACAGTTTGTTGCGCTGCTGGTGACGCGGGTTCATCAGATGGGGTCACTGATGGCAAGGCCCATGTTGACTTCCCCTCAAGTAGTCCGTATGCCCTGGGGTGCGGGGGGACGCGACTAGAAGCGACGAACAACGTAATAACCAGCGAAGTGGTGTGGAATGAGAGTGCGACTTCAGCGACAGGCGGCGGAATCAGCGATGTCTTCCCCTTACCAACGTGGCAAGCAACTGCACACGTCCCTGCATCGATCAATGACCAGCATAGCGGACGAGGTGTTCCTGATGTTGCAGGGGATGCCGATCCTCAAACAGGGTATAAGATTCACGTTGATGGACAAGACGTTGTGTTTGGCGGGACGAGTGCAGTTGCACCTTTATGGGCAGGCTTGATCGCCCTGATTAATCAGCAACGTGGAAAACCTGTTGGCTATCTCAATCCGCTTCTCTATCAGAATTATGCCCGCCTCGCCCAAGCCAATGCCTTGCACGATGTGACCAGCGGCACGAATGGTGGATATTCCGCAGGACCTGGATGGGATGCCTGTACCGGGTTGGGGACGCCCGATGGAGCGAAACTGCTCGCGGTGCTCTCGACAGTATAATGGAGAAAGGAGATCAACCCATTACATGGCCCTTCGCCACTATGTCCAGGTAGGATTTGAAGAGAGTAAAAAAGCCAGGTCGCTTTCCTTGCAGGAAAGTGACCTGGCTTTTACGCAGAGGCCTAGAGACACGCTCTATTTTAGAGCGTGTTGACTGGCTTTCCACTTGTCCGTGGAGTTGGAGCAGGTTCTTTAGCGACGGTATAACCTGCATCATCAAGTGTTGTCTCGATCTGCTCCATCGAAAGTTGGCTTGAGTCATAGCGCAGGTGAACGCTTTTCGTTGGGATATCCGTTGAGACCGCCTCCACGCCTGGAAGAGTACTCAAGGCTCCATTCACGGTCTTTACACAATGCTCACAGCTTATGTCAGGTACTGAAAGTGTAACTTCTTGTAGATTTGTCATACTATGCTCCCTTTCGCTCAATTGTACTAGCGATTCCCTGCCAGATTATATAGTTGCACGAGTTCCTCGATCACTGCTTCCCCTCTTCCCTCTGAGATACCTTCAGGTACACAGGTATGCAGGTGGTTCTCTACAAGAAGGCCTTCTAGCTTCTCGATAGCCTTACGCACTGCATATGTCTGATGGAGGATATCGACACAATATTTGTCCTCTTCGATCATCTTACGAATGCCATTGAGGTGTCCTTCGATGTATTTTAAACGTTTCAGCACATCTTGCTTATCAGCCTGCATATGCATTCATCCTTCCTTGTATAACCCCCTGGGTAGGGGTATAGGAAAACTATATCACATCCTGCTCTAAAGTGCAAATGGTTATGTGATTGGTGATCCCTACCACCATTGGTATGAAGGGTAACAGGCTACTACATAATGCCGTGCATCACGTCGCCGAACCAGCCCGCACCAAATTTCCAGGTGCCGTAGAGAATGAGCGCGGCCTCTCCTGTGGGCGAGATGTTGCCATGATGCGTGAGGATGCTCTCTTTCAGCGTGGCGGCGGTCACACGTAGCATACGTAACTCTTTGACTTCGTTGTCCTCTGGCTTGCGCTTCGAGAGCGTGGTGAGTGGAATATTCAGACGCGTGACAAAGCACAATTCAGGATGTGGCACAAGCGTATCGTACACCATGCCGAGACAGTATTGTTCGCGAATATCCTGCTCTAGTATACCCGTCTCTTCGTGCATCTCGCGGTTCATCGCTCCAAATGCATCGGGCGTATGTCCTTCGTCATCTTTGCCGCGCTCCATAAAGCCACCGATGACGTGGAAACGTCCATTGTGCGCGTCGGTGCCTTCGCGCTTCTCCAACAAGATATAGCCATCAAGCGTTTCAATAACCGAACACACGGAGAGGGGATTGCTCAACTCCTCACGCGTCAACTGCTGTGAAAACTCAGGCGTTCGTGTTGCGACATACTCTTTATAGCTGGTATCCCCTAGCTTGACGCGTAGAGTCCGGTCATTCCGCTCCTCAACATATATCCAGCGGAACAGCTTTCCATCAAAGAGGAGAAAGGCTTGTTTCTCTGCCAGTGCCAGTTTATCGTGCCAGAGACGCTCCATTTCAGTCTGCATTTCTGTTGTCAGCGACACACGATACACTGGATTATAGTCAAGAACAAGTTGCTCCGGTGTATAACAACCACGCGCCAGGAACTCGAATTCAAGCATAGAATATTATTCCCATTCAATGGTGGCGGGTGGCTTAGAGGTAATGTCGTACACAATACGATTCACTCCAGGCACCTCATTGACAATGCGATTAGCCATGCGTCCCAACAAATCAGGCGAGAGACGCGCCCAATCAGCCGTCATAAAATCGCCGGTCGTTACGGCACGTATCGCGACAACATTGGCATACGTGCGATTATCGCCCATCACACCAACACTTTGCAGCGGCGTCAGGACGGCGAACGCTTGCCCCAACTCGCGGTAGATGCCAGCGCGTCGTATCTCTTCGATCACGATAGTGTCAGCCGCACGCAGAATAGCCAGGCGCATTTCATCAACGGCCCCGATGATACGAATTGCCAGTCCTGGTCCTGGGAAGGGATGCCGCCAGACCCATTCTTCGGGCAGGCCGAGTGCCAGTCCTATTTCACGTACCTCATCCTTGAACAGTACACGCAATGGCTCCACCAGTTGCAGTGTCATCTCTTCGGGCAGGCCCCCAACATTATGATGCGTCTTAATACGGGTCGCGGTAGAGGCAGTGTCATGGCTGGTACTCTCGATCACATCGGGATAGAGCGTCCCTTGTGCTAGAAAGGAAATTGGCCCGTGTTGCTCTTCCAGGCGTTCCGCCTCGGCCTCGAAGACATGGATAAACTCTTCGCCGATAATCTTTCGCTTCAACTCAGGATCAATCACATCGGCAAGACGGGCAAGAAAGCGTTTTTGTGCATTCACCACGACAAGTGGAATATGCATATGCGTCTCAAAGGTATCGATCACCTGCCCCCGTTCTCCCGCTCGCAAGCAGCCCGTATCAACAAAGACACATGTCAGTTGCTTACCAATGGCACGATGCACCAGTAGCGCAACCACTGCCGAGTCAACACCGCCGGAGAGTCCACAGAGCACACGCTCATTGCCGACACGCGTGCGAATTTGCTCAACCGCCTCTTCAATCACCGAATTCGCCGTCCACGTCCCGTCACAGCCACAAATGCGGAACAGGAAATTGCGGATAAGCTCCTTGCCCTGTGGTGTATGTGATACCTCTGGATGAAATTGCAAACCAACCATACCCTCTGCACTGGCAATCGCGGCAACTGGATTACTTTCCGTTGTCGCAACCACGCGAAAACCTTGTGGCAACGCATCAACGCTATCACCATGACTCATCCAAACAGGCAAGCGCAACGCGGTTTCAATCGGTGCGAGATGTTCAGTCTGTGCCGGTGAGGCATTGATACCCTCAAAAATGCGGAAGGCAGGATTGTGGGGTGTACTAGCAAGTACTTCAATGGTAGCTGGCCCATACTCACGCTGCTCATGCGTCAATTCGACGTGTCCACCAAGTTGCGTTGCCAGCAAATGCATGCCATAGCAAATGCCGAGTACGGGAATGCCGCTTGTGAGAATTGCGGGATCGCAGGAAGGTGCATTCGTATCATAGACGCTCGCTGGTCCGCCTGACAGAATAAAGCCCTTAATATCAAGGTGCTCCTGTCGTTGTAGAGAGGCTAGTGTCGTAGTCGCTGGCAGCAACTCGCTATAGACGGAACACTCGCGCACACGACGGGTAATCAGCCGACTATACTGCGAACCAAAATCGAGAACAATAATCGCCTGTCGGCGTTCCTGGGGATGCATGAGCGTCCTTTCCTCTATTTCAAAAACTTGCAAACAACATAGGCAGCATGACAGGGGCAAGCCCTGTCACTATGATACACGAAGTCACGTGGCAAGCCACGTGGTGGCACAGCGTGATATAGTAGTGACAGGGCTTGCCCCTGTCATGTCTCTCCACACGACGGTTACCACATCACACGCGCGGACCACCCGCGACGTAGATAATTTGACCACTGACAAAGCCAGCCTCCTCTGACGCGAGGAAGCAGATAACGTTAGCAACATCGCGTGGTTGCCCGACACGTCCAACGGGAATCATTTTTGCGCCCGCCTCGATTTGTGCCTGTGGGTCGAGACCTTGACGGCGTGCGGTGGTACGCGTCATCTCGGTATCAATGAAGCCAGGTGCAACAGCGTTAGCGGTGATGCCGAACTTGCCCAACTCAATCGAGAGGGTACGGGTCAAGCCTTGTAGACCAGCCTTGGCCGCAGAATAGTTCGTCTGTCCACGATTGCCCAGCGCCGAGGTCGAGGAGAGCGAGACGATGCGCCCATACTTCTGCTTCACCATCTGTGCCTGAGCTGCACGGCTACACAAAAATGCACCCTTGAGATGCACATTCATAACCGTATCCCAATCTTCCTCGGACATCTTAAATAAAAGATTGTCGCGCAAGACGCCAGCGTTATTGACAAGAATATCGAGGCGTCCAAAGTGCGTAATCGTCTCCTCGATTGCTGCCGTGACCATCGCGTTATCTGCAACATTGCAGCGCACCACAAGGCCCTCGGAGCCCGCACGGTCGATTTCAGCGGCAACCTGCTTGCAGCCCTCCTCGTCGATATCAGCTAGCGCGACACGCGCCCCTTCTTCTGCCATGCGCAGCGCAGTTGCAGCCCCAATGCCGCGGCCCGCACCAGTCACAAACGCCACTCGTCCATCGAGTCGTCCCATGAATTGCTCTCCTTGTTGCTCCTAAGAAATATAACAATGCGATGTTTGAGTATACCACATGCAACAGCTTGCCTTAACATGAGGAGATCACACTTGACAAACTCACGTACACAACATAAAATATAAACAGAAATTTATGAAAGAAATATTTATATTTAAGAAGAATACATCGACGAGGAGGGTCGCTTCGATGGACGACTGGCGTGAACTCAAGCTTATGACAAAGGCATTAGCTGATGTGGCACGTCTCACGCTTGTCTACCACCTGGCACGACAGCATGAGACGACAGTAACAGATCTCACCGATCTGTTACACTTGAGTCAGCCACTTGTCTCGTGGCACCTACGCAAACTACGCCGCGCTGGACTTATCTCTATGCGCCGTGCTGGTCGGCAGGTGTACTGCTCTCTTGACCGTCAAAAATATCAACTATGTCTACAACGTTTGGAAGGATTGATTGACCCAACACTCCTTATGGATGCACCTCCTAGAGGCGAGGCACTTGTTGAGAGCGACCTGCTGCGAGAGAGTGAAGACACAATCGTGTGAAAGAACGTGGCGGGCGGCCTTAGTGGTCGCCCGTTTAGTCCTGCCTTAACATTACATAACACTCGTTTAAGCCAGATTCTTAACGCACCTATGATAGGCTAGAAATAAAGGCTATATTCAGCACAACAAATGCAAATAAAGGAGTCGCATGAGGACAAGCAAACATATGACCAATCTCTCTGAGAAAATGGTTACAGGGACCGCGATGCTGAAGAAGTCACGTCAGATGACGCCTCAGCAGGCATATGTCGCAGGGAAATTGGGCAAAGCAGATTTGCACATGCACAGTACGTATAGCGACGGTATAGGCACTCTTGAACAAATTCTTGACCATGTTCAACATAAAACTGATCTTGACGTGATCGCGCTTACCGATCATGACGTCATCGAAGGTTCGTTGAGAATGCGTGATCTTTGGGAAAAGGGAAACTATGGTTTTGACTTCATTGCTGGTGAAGAGGTCAGCACAAAAGAGGGGCATCTGCTCGGACTCTTTATTGAGAAGCTTGTGCCACAAGGCCTGAGCATGGAGCACAGCGTTGACCTTATTCATGAGCAAGGTGGCTTAGCGATTATTGCACATCCACTGCATCCACTGTTCAAACATAGTTGTTCGCGCGAAACGATGGACCGTATTCACAATCACAAAGACGTATGGTTTGACGGTGTCGAGACCTGGAATGCGAGTTTTTGTGGTATCTACGCCAATCAACAGGCCATGCGTGCTAATCGCCTTGTCTACGGTCTCCCCGAACTTGGCAACAGCGACGCCCATACGTTGAATGCTGTCGGGCGTGGACGCACATGGTTTGAGGGCAAAAACGGGCAGGATGTGCGTGCCAGCATCGAAGCAGGACTTAGTGCACCCGGCGGTAGCCTCTGGGATGTACAGGACTACCTGCATTGGGCAAAATACCGTGTCAGCAAAGAAGGTCGTGAGATGAGTCGACGTCGGGCAGCCCTTGCTATAGCATAATCTTCAAAAGAAAGAACTGGTATGTACGCGTTGCACTGAGAGTCACCAGTTCTTATTTTATGCGGCCCTTCCAAAAAGAAACTAGTATCCTCTATGCAAAGTATGGTACAATAGAAATATGTTTAGCAGACGCATCCAGCAGTGGGGTAGACATCTGGTCGTGCAACTCATACGACCGATGGTTCGCTTAGGCGTTACCCCAAATATGTTAACCGGAATAGGGTTACTGCTGAGCCTACTGGCAGCAGTGGTCATTGCTCAAGGGTTCTTGTTTACTGGTGGCTTGCTGGTGCTACTTGCTGGCCTGTTTGACATGTTTGATGGGGCGATGGCTCGTGTGCAACATACTGCCACCACCTTTGGGGCCTTCTTCGACTCGACGTTAGACCGCTATTCGGAAGGTATTATTCTGTTCGGGTTGCTCTGGTACACATTGCAGCGGCCCGCGAACTTCCGAGATGTGTTATGGCCTACGTCGCATGAGCAAACGTGGATGATTTCTTTCATCTATATCGCCATTGTCGGCTCCTTGATGGTCAGCTATACCAAAGCTCGCGCCGAAGGGTTGGGGATTGAGTGCAAAGTTGGCTTGCTCGCTCGCCCAGAACGTGTCGTTCTTCTCGCTATTGGTCTTTTATCCGGATGCAGTATCTGGATACTGGCAGTGCTCGCGGTCTTCTCAAACGTGACCGCCGTGGAGCGAATTGTCGCTGTGTGGCGCGCAGTACCGAAGACGCAGCACACGAATGGAATGCATTCTAAACTAGGTCAGCCTATCGGAACGCACGAGAACACTATACGTGCTACCGATACTCATGCTGTACCTCTCGTGGTAGAGACGGAAGATTAGTAAATCCGTCCTGTACATACTCCGTTCCGCCGTTCGGTAGTGCGTATAGTACCTGATTCTAATGAAAATAACGGCGTAGATAAAGACAAGATCGGACCGACTTCCATATAGAGCGTAGTGTAAGACTACTGGAGAAAATCTAGTCCATTGTTGGGTAAAAAAGTCAAAGAGCATAATTAGACTCATATAGAACGTATATTACAATGCGCTCCGGTCCGTACTAACTGAGACTGGAGATCTTAGTGACAACACAGCATACAGAGCACGAACACAATGAGGCACACAACACGCATAGCGTTGAGGAAGTCATTGTGGAGCAGCAATATATCCCCGAAACATCCGTAATAGGCACGCCCTCTTCTAATGAAGATGAGGCAACGTCTGACACGTCTGTTTCACATGACGACACCGCTTCGGCAGTCGTTGCATACAACGATGAGGCAACTTCTACAGAGGACGTAGAACCCGAGAAAGTTGCTTTTGCCGAAGAGACAGGTAATACCATACCAGAACTCTCAACCTTTGTAAGCGTTGAGGATCTACAAGCACCAACGACGCAAGAGCAAACAGTGTATACATCTTCTGCTCAAGAGGAAACGCCCTGGGCAACAACAGAGAACGTACAGACTCCCATTGCGCAAGAAGAGGTCCCTGCCTCAGAAACAACATCGGAAGTACAAACTCCTGTTACACAAGAGAAAGCTCTTTCTGAGAGAACAGAACCAGTAGAGGAGTCAATACCGCTCTTAGTACAGGCAGAGCCGAATGCTCCTGAAACGATTGACGCAGCCGCGGCTCCAGTGTTTGTAGAGGAGAGCGAGACCGTTACCTCCGAGATCGCGCCTTTGACGGAGGCAAACAAGGAGGAGGTACGTCCTTTCACCTCCTTTATCGAAGAATTTCATCAAGCTCAGGCCGAAGCCGAAGCCCAGGCCGAAGCACACTTGACAGCCTCACTACAAGGGTCACAGGCCGAAGAGTTCGCCGAATTCGCCACACCTGAAGCTGATGTAACAGCAGTAGACCAGCCCATCTCACTGGAAGAGGCCCTACCTCCTGTTGACTTTGGTGAAGGCTCAGCATTTGTGCCAAAGAGCAACGACGCGACAACCGTAGACGTTGCGGAAGTGAATCCACAATTCCTCACTGAAGCTGCTATACATGAGGAAAACCAGCGGATAGAAGCTGTTGCAGAGATGAGTCAAGAAGAGGATGCCACACCAGTAGTACAACGCACAGAGCGTCCTATCTCGCCTTTACTCCGTCCTGCCCTGCGTCCGCGACCAGCACGGCACGCGGCAATACGTCATCGTGACGAGCCTGCTGCATCGACTGCTTCTCCCACTTCTGTGGCAACTACCAGAGAAACTACAGAGGCGGAAACACAAGCAACACAAGAAGCTCCTGTTGCTCCTGAGCAGCCCTCGGAGGCGAAACCACCACGTCGCTATCGCTTTGACCGTCGAGGGCCACAAGTAGCACAGACGGCAGCGAGCAGTAAACCAGTGCAAGCAGCCCCGGCGACAGTAAACAACAGCGTTGTATTGACACCGCCACCAGCGGCGCAACCAACACCAACATTTGTGCGTGTGGAAGAAAGCCAAACGCCATCGGCTAAGGTTCCTACCATTAGTGCCCCTTCAACGAGTACTGTAGGAACTCCAGATCAGCAAAGTGTGGAGTCTACAAGCACGGAAAGTACCACCACCGTCTCTTCTCCAATAGAGCAGGGGAGACGGCGTCATGGCTCAGAGCGTCAAGAGCGCCAACAGCGCGAAAAAGAGCAGGTTGCAACGTCTCCTGTAGTAGCTCCTGCATCGGTAGCGGATATCGCAACAGCGCTTGTAAGCGAGAGCAAAGCGGAAGAAGTCGCGCCAGAGGACATGCCCCCATTGGAGTATGCAGACCTACAAAAGGCGAATTCTTCGCGTCGTCGTCGTCGCCATCGCACTTCCACTCCTAGCGCACCAGCGGCAAAGGAGAATGCGGTAAATACGAATGGATCGCAACCAGTTGCACCAGTGCAGCCGGAAGCACCACTCGCGCAGAATGTTGCACCAGTCAAGCCTGCTGCATCAACTGCACCGGCGACAAGTCCATATAGTTCGTCGAATGGTACACCTCCTGCATCGGCGGCAAACCCATACACAATTGTGTCTGGCTATACTGTGGGGCAGATGAATCAGGGCAACGAAGAGAGCGGCCCATTCATGGGACCAGAGCCATCGCCAGCACGTGGCAGCGTCGTCACAACGCGCGATGGACGTACTGCCCGTGCCGAGTCGCAACCACAGCGTACATCCGCATCATATCAGACACGCTCCTCTGAGGGTGCGCTTCCAGCAGTTTCAATGAACCATTTCGCCAATATTGTGTCACAGGCCATTCAGACGCAAACGGATCGTATGGTTTCAGAGTTACGACGTGCGAACCAAGCACCAACGAATGTCTCAGTCTCGCTGCCACCGTTTCCTTCAACGGAACGTGTTGGTGTTTTCGTTGACGTTGCCAACTTGCTCTATTCCGCGCGTACACAGCGTATCGCCATTGACTTTGGCAAATTGCTTGACTTCTTACGCGGCAACCGTCGTTTGGTACGAGCGCATGCCTATTGTCCAACCAGCCCACAACCTGGTGATGAGCAGATGTTCTTGACCGCGGTCAAAGGGCTTGGCTATCGTATTACCACGAAGAACTACAAGACCTTTGCCAGTGGTGCAAAAAAGGCTGACCTCGACCTTGACCTGTGCATGGATGTTGTGCGCATCGTCGATGGAGGTGCTGTTGACTGTATCGTCCTGGTCAGTGGCGATAGTGACTTCATGCCCATGCTCGACTACTGTTCCGATCATGGTGTGCGCGTCGAAGTGGCGGCCTTTGATGAGGCAATGTCCATAACGTTGCGCCAGAGCTGTGATCTGTTCGTAAATCTATCTATGCTCGAAGAGATTCGGGCCTAGCAAATTCTCACAAAATAGAGTGGGCTAAGATGTAAACGACGTTTACATCTTAGCCCACTCTTTTTTGTGAGAATTGCTAACCTATTAACGTATGTCTTGGTAGAAGGAAGGTATTTCACTACATCTTGCCAAAGAAGAAAGGACCTATCTCTTATTATGCGCAATCTTGCGAAAATCGCGTCACTCCTCACACTATTTTCCCTCCTGCTTGTGGCTTGTGGTAGCAGTAACACTGGTACAACAGGTGGTAACGGTGGGAGTGGAACGACACCAACGCCAAAATTAAAGGTGGCTCTTGTCACAGACATTGGTGGCTTGAATGATAACGGATTTAATCATCTCGCCTATACAGGCTACAAGAAGGCCGAGTCGCAGTATGGCTTTACAGAAAAGGTTATTCAAACTACCTCCCAAAACGACTACGTCACAAATCTGACGCAAGCGGCTCAGGTTGCTGATCTTGTGTTAGCGGTCGGGTTCTTAATGCAGCAGCCACTCGATAAGGTTGCAAAGCAGTTCCCAAGTAAGAAATTTGGCATCATTGATGGATGCGCTACCGATGCCAAGGGTAACTGCGATACACTGCCCAATGTCGCACCACTCCTCTTTAAGGAACAAGAGGCTGGTTGTCTCGTCGGTGCCATTGCAGGACAAATGGAGGCTGACGGTAAAGCGAAAATCTCAAAGCTGCTCGGCGCGAAAACAATTCTCGCCGTTGGTGGTCTGGACATTCCACCAGTTGACCACTATATTGCGGGCTACAAGTACTGTGCGCAAAAGGTTAACTCTTCAGTAAAGGTCCTGGTAAACTTCTCACAGAGCTTTACTGATACCGCGAAATGTAAGGACATCGCCAACAGTCGTATCAACGGTGACAAAGCCGATATTGTCTTTCAGGTGGCTGGTGGCTGTGGCGTTGGCTCGCTTGATGCCGCCAACGCGAAGGGTGTGTACGGTATCGGTGTTGACGCCGACCAAAGCTCGCTCTACCCAAGTGTGGTGACGAGTGCGCTCAAACGCGTTGATACCTCTGTTTATAATACGATCAAGAATACTGAGGATGGAAAGTATTCCAACAACCCGGCTCCATTTGACCTGGCACACGATGGTGTTGGCTACGCACCACTCGTCAGCGGTCTACCTGATGACGTTAAGGCCAAAGCCGAGGATTTCGCCAACCAGATCAAGTCTGGCTCACTCACGGTTCCAGACAAAATTTCATAATTCTATGTAGGGGCCCTCATTCATGACGCCCTCCTACGGCCCGTGATGCCGTAGGAGGGCTCCTACATTTTTTCTTTCGTCATACGATGGAAATCAATTTTTTCATATATGCGTATATCTCTCATTTTCAATACATCTCTAAGTCTACTCGCTTAAGGCACAAACTACATCGTTAAAAAGGAGTAATTGTTAAGGCCAAAAGACATTGGAAGCTAGTTAGAATGAACTATACGCCGCCAGGGCTGTTGCAAAGTTTGTTGAAGCCAACAATGTTGGCATGACAGGGACAAGCCCTGTCACTCCTCTACGACTTTGCACCAGCCCTGTATACGCCGCTGATAGGATGTGTTACACTGCAAAAGTATGCTACTATAGAAGAAAAAGGAGTATGCAAAAACATGGCACAACTGCTCGCTGTCGGCATTATTGCGCTAGGTCTACTCATCATCGCATCCGCTATTTTTATCGCGTCCCGAGAGAAGAAAGCACAGGTATTAACTACCACCGTACCAGAATCAGAAGTACACACAACGACTACCACACCTGAGGCACAAGCAACTCCCGTTTCTGTGCCGCGACAACTCGAACCAGTAAAGACTATTGCGGCAGGAGATGGATTATCGGTTCCTGAGGAAAACAAGCCTGTACTCCTGTTGCATAGAGAAGAGCAGTTGCCAGAATGGTGGCATGAGCAATTCGACTCTCTGGCAGCACAACTACAGTATCTTCGTGAGCATGCCCAAGATGTTGAACGGCAAATAGTGATCCTCGGTGAAATTGCTACGCTTGTAACAGAACTAGAAACGCTCCAAAGAAAACACAACGTTTTGCCGGAAGGAAAGATTTCGCTCTTTCCCCTCAAAGTACATCGCCAACCAACCGACACATCATACACTACAGACAAACGCCCAGCTGTACGCAAATACACCATCAAGGCAATGTGATATTCTTAATAGGGAAAAGAGGATAACATCTACACAAAGAACTTGCTTGTAACTATCTTCAGCCCGCCCTACCTCCTAGATGACAATAAGGAAACTGACCTTTGGAGCGAATTACAGCTATAAAAGGGCACATGATAGGGGCAACCTCATTGAGTCCAACCCGCTCTGCAGGCTCTTCTAGCAGTTCGCTGGAGTCCATGGGCTTGCCCCTGTCATGCCGCTCACCTCCTACTCTATGCTTGACGGTTTCCAATATTCAGCACGACCAACAGCACCACAAGAATAATCAATGCGACAAGCGCACTCATCGCAATGATATCAGCCGTTGTGAGGGTATGCTCGTGCAACACGGTACGCTCGGATTTTGAGCCAAAGGCACGCGCATCGGCGACCATCGCCATGACAGAGGTTGAACGCAGCGAGTCAATCAGCAACGGAACCGTCACGATGGGAATACATGCAAACACACGTCCAATATAGCCAGGCCAATCGCGAATCTCCCACCAGCGCGGCACCGTCAAATCATAGCCACGCACCTGCATGGCCTGCAACAATACGGTCATACGCTCCGCTAACTGCGGTACAAAGCGCAGGGCCGCAGTAAAGGCTAGTCCAACGGCCGCTGGCATGCGAAATTTGTAGAAGGCCCAGATGATCTCGGATGTCTTTGTTGTAAACAGCAACAAGAAGGTAGTTGAAGCTGCCACAATAATACGTCCCGCCTGCTCTACACCATAAAGCAAACCTGTTGACGAGAGACCAGGAGAGCCAAACCAACTGATCGTTCCAGGAAAGGGAAAGAGCAAATGATGGAATACATCTCCTCGCGTATAAAAAAGTCCTTGCGACCAGATAAGGGTAAGCACAGGCGTCAATATCATCGTTAGCACCACACGTAAGCGTTGTGCTGACGTTCGTAACAGTATCCAGGGAACGATGGTGAAAATCAGTAAGAGGAACACGTAATTCCAGTTGAGAAACACGCTCAACGTACTGACGACGAATGGATAAAGGATTTTCAAGCGTGGGTCCAGACGATGAATGACCGACACTCTTGGCTCATAGGAGAACAGGTGACGCAAGCCTCGAATACCGACAAGCCGAATAAACACCACTGGTAAACTAAGCGGCACTACGAACATCAGCAGATAGCCGAGGATAGTACGCCCCACGATATTTTGTAGAAAGAACTGCTGTATTGCAATCAACGTGTCACCTCCACAACAGGCTCTAACGCATGTAGAAAGCTGGGAATATCTAATGCTACGCGTGTTGCCTCTCCATTACACAAACGAGCATGAAGCAGCGCGATGGGGGGCGGCAGAATATTGCTAGCAGCTAACTGATCAACATGCGCGAAGACCTGTTCTGGTGGCCCATCCAGGGCAACATGTCCTTCATGCAACACGACAACACGGCTCGCGTACTGTGCTACTGCTTGCATATCATGTGAAATCATGATATACGTGAATTTCTGGCGTTGACGTAGGTCCTCAAGAAACTGCAGAAAGGCACGAGCATGTCCCTCGTCCTGTCCCGTTGTCGGCTCATCGAGAATAAGCACCTCTGGATAGCGTGCCAGCAGCACACCAATCGCTAACCGCTTGCGCTGTCCATGACTTAACTGAAATGGATTGTCCTGGCGATGCGCTTCCAGGTCTACCATTTTTATAAGTTCATCAATTGTATACAACTGAGCGTCCTTGCGCTTGCGTCTATTATTAGCACCAAACAGAAACTCGCGCTCAACCGTCGAGCAAAACAACATTGTGTCAGCGGCCTGGAAGAGATAGGCCATCTTCTCGGCCTGACGTGAAATGCTGCCGACCTCTACAGGCTTGCCCCTATGATGTACTGTCCCACCCGTGGGTGCTTGAAAGCCCATTGCCAGTGATGCCATCGATGTTTTGCCCGACCCATTAGGGCCGATGATAGCAACCCACTCTTCAGGAGCCACGTTAACGTTGATATTCTTGAGTACCTGCTTCGTGCCAAATGACAGGCCAACATTTTCCCAGGATACAGCATATTGGAATGGCTCATGAGCAGAAAAACTTAATGTAAATTCGTCCATATGTTGTATTGCGCTATTGCGCTGACGCAGAGACTGCGCTAGAGGTGTATCAGAGAGTGCGTTATAGGCTTCGTCAACAGAAAGTGGCGTCTCACCCTGAAACACGTCAGGGATAGCCCTGGCAAGACGTACTATTTGTGGAACTGAAACACCCAAATTGTCCCATAGTGGAATATTACCGAAAGCGTTTCGCGGTGGAGCATCTACAACAATGCGTCCTGCATCCATGAGTAGCACACGATCAACCCAGGGAATTACCTCGTCAATCTTATGCTCGATCAGCACAATCGTCATGCCGTACTGCTTATTGAGTGTGCGCAATACGCTTAATACTTCTTGTGTCCCCACAGGGTCCAGATCTGATGTAGGTTCATCAAGCACCAGAACTTTAGGACGCATAGCAAGTGTAGCAGAGATAGCTACACGCTGCTTTTGGCCGCCAGAGAGCGCGAAAATTTCTTGTTGTGCCAGCCCCTCCATACGTGTATATTCAAGCGATTGCTGCACACGATGCTCGATCTCTGCACGTGGGAGCGCAAGATTTTCTGGGCCGAACGCGACTTCGGACTCAACGTCGATTTGAATTAACTGGTTATCTGGATTTTGAAAAACCATCCCGACATATTGCGAGACCTCGTTGATCTCCATGCCGCTGACGCGTTTCTCATCCAGATAGATATCGCCTTCCATATCGCCTGCAATACGAGTGGGAATGAGTCCAGCGAGGGCGAGTGCGAGAGTTGATTTCCCGCACCCGGATGGTCCAGCCAGCAGCACAAATTGCCCTTTAGGAATTGTCAGGTCGATATCCTTAAGCACAGAGCCAGAGGTATCTTGATATGCGAAGGACAGATGATCTATGCGTAGATCTGGCATGCTGTCCTTTATCCTCTGGTCTCAGTACGTTGTACATCAGACGCTGTGTCTACTTCCGGTGCTACAGGAGTTGGTACAATCCCCGCGGCATTCGCACGAGCAGACATGACAAACGCGATAATCGTTACGACGAGCAGAATACCCGCTGCGATAAGCACCGTTGCGCCGTCTGGCAGATGGAAGTTCTGCGTTTCATTGTCATGGTAGCGGCTCACTAGCATATAGATGCCATCGGCGGCTAACAAGACGGTCAAAACTGCTCCAATAATGCCGAGTAATCTCAGGTTCATGAAACCCTCCCTTCGTTTGCAGCTTGAGGAACAACTGGTATACCTGTGTCAGTCGCTTCCCGTCGTGAGACAGGAGCAGTTCGACGTGCTGAAGGATTGACCGATTGCGCGATACGAATGGCGAGTGGTGCTGAAATCGCGGCCTCGACACCATTGCCGATCAAATTGAAAAGTGAGTAGAAGAAAATGTAGCCCAGTGTCCTCGTCTCACCCGAAAGCAAGGGAGTCATAATAGCGGACTGAAACGTATCGGCAGGAAAGGCACGTAACGCACCCATAATAAAGCCATCGATAATGACCTGTGGACCGCCATGCGCGAAGACACGATTACCACGCAGGACGAAGTAGAGGTCAACAAACACGCCTTGCATAATGCCATAAGGCCAGGCTAGAATGTTGACACCTTGTCCATTGTAGAACAGTTGCATCAATAGGAAATTGAGAAACACCATTGCTGTTGCCACGCCAGGCTTGCGTACCATCGCGATACCAACCATGAGCAGGAACATATAGGGCAGGTCATTAAGCGCAAAGGCATGCCCAAAAGGAATGAGGTTGATGAGTGGCGTAATAAATTGGTCGCCGATCAGGTTATCGTAGACCTCAAGCAACACGCCTAGCATTGCGACAATCAGGATATCTTGTGTCGTCCAACGCACAAAACCGAGTACTCGCCCGCGTCGCCAGATAAAAAAGAGTGCAGCAAGAACAACAATCCAGGCAATAACATACACTGAGACGTTCACCCCCAACGGCAATTGAACCGTCGTCGTCCCAACCCAGGACTTTGGAAACATATTGGCACCTCCGTAATACCATGAAAATACACAGAAAGCTTGTGTACTACAAGAAAAATTATAGCAATTCTATATGAAATTTCGTTTAAGAAGTATTAAATAGTGTAATATTCATGTTAAGTGAAAGTTAGTTATCATAAAAATCTTTCAAGGAATACATCCTACCTTCCATTTTGTATCCATCTATATGGCATATCCGTATAAACAACGATTACCTTTTTCAAACACGATTGGAGTACATAGAAACACATGGCTACATCAAAAAGTATGCAAGGCAAAATTTGTCTTGTGACCGGGGCAACATCAGGCATGGGCAAAGAGACCGCGCTTGGGCTTGCGCGCTTGGGCGCAACTGTCGTTCTCGTCGCTCGTAGCAAGAGCAAGGGTGAAGAGACACGACAGGAAATTGCACGGCAAAGTGGAAACGACGACATTGATTTGCTGCTCGCTGACCTCTCATCACAGCAAGAGGTCCGCAAACTAGCAGACGAGTTCAAGGCGAAATATAAGCGATTAGATGTACTTGTAAACAACGCGGGGGGCGTGTTCACGAAACGCCAGACGACGGTGGATGGTCTCGAAATGACCTTTGCGCTTGACCACCTAGCCTACTTCCTGCTCACGCTTTTGCTACTCGACACGCTTAAAGCCAGCGTACCTGCACGTATCATCAACATCAGTTCGCAGGGTGAGGTATTTGGTAAGATCAACTTTGACGACCTGCAGGGCGAGAAAAGCTATGGCTTCTTCGGCTCTAACGCTTATGCACAAGCAAAGCTGGCAAATGTCATGCTTACCTATGAATTAGCACGGCGACTAGAGGGAACAGGCGTTACCGTAAATGCTGTTGGCCCAGGTCTTGTAGCGACCAACTTGGGTGCTAACAATGGGGGCATTTTTGGTGCGTTCACATCGTTAGCGAAGCGATTAGCTAAGACCCCTGCTGATGCTGCAAGAACCGCTATTCGCCTTGCATCAGCGCCAGAACTGCAAAACGAGACAGGAAAATTCTATTATAATGAGCGCGAGATACACTCTTCCAAACGTTCTCACAACGTAGCAACGCAAAAGCGACTGTGGAACGTCAGTGAGGAACTCACAAAAGCTCCCGTAACTGTATAAAATACATTGCATGCGAAAAAGCAGGAAGACCACGTGGTCTTCCTGCTTTTTCGCATGCAATGTATTTTATAACCGCTCTTTACCTCTTCTCATAATGTCCTGGGCGGTCTCTTGCTGGTCGGTGCCTGCTGGTCCTTTTGACTCATCGGGGAAGGTACGGCGTGGGTCCTGTGTACTTGGCTCACCTGTAGCCTGATTATAGCCGACCTCAACGACTTGCTCGGCACGAATGGCATTGATTGGACGCTGTCCCGGAGGAGGTGGTGTTACTTTGGGACCTGGTTTGGAGACGGGCCATTGTGGGTAGTTTGGCTTCATCCCCTGCTGCACCTCGCGGGTCACGTTGGGTGTCCCTTCCTGTATGGCTCGCTGCTCATCCTGATGCATACCTTGTTTTAAAAGTGCCTCTTCGTTGGGTGTTAACTCTGATGGTGTACTCATACCAAATTATTCCTCCTCGTATGTATGTAATTACGTCCTATGATAGCAAAATGTGTACCAATACTACAAAGTGTCCGATAGATAAATATGTCAGAGCAGAGCCGAATATTCCAAGTCTCCGGTATTTCAGGGTCATGGAACTCTGCAAAGCACTACTCATTCGTTGCGGCCAACGAGAAATGTAGACCTTAATGTCTATTGTACACGGATATATCCACATGGTGTATTGAATACTAGAGGAGCTTATGAAAGTACTAATAACGGGTGCGACCGGCTTGCTGGGTAGTCACCTTATAAAACAATTACAAGAACGTGGCGAGCAGATTCGGGCGCTGGTATTACCTGTCGAAAATGCAAGTAAATTAACAGCGCAAGGCGTTGAGGTTGTACGCGGCGACATCACTGATGCCAGTACACTTCAACCGGCGGTACAAGGCGTAGATTTAATTTTCCATCTGGCGGGTATGATGGGTGTGCATCGTCCAATGTCGGATTATCGTCTTGTCAATGTCACTGGTTCCGAGAATCTCTATAAAGCGGCACAGAGGGCCGATGTGCAGCGCTTTGTACATACCAGTTCGCATACCGTCTACGGTCTGGGCTATGGGCGTTTTATGACCGAAAACGATCCTCTGCGCCCTAATGCCGATCCCTATCCACAGACAAAGGCCGAGGGAGACCGCTTGATTCGTCGTCTCATGCTTACGAGTGAAATGGAGACAGTTATCTTGCGTCCAGGTACCTTCTTTGGTCCCTATGACCGCCTGCACTTCGGGCGCATGGCACAGAAGACAAAGGATGGCAAAGCGCTACTAGTCGGACGCGGCGCTAATGCACTCCCCTTCTGCTACGTAACCGATGTCGTCGATGGCTTTATGCTGGGCGCATATCACAAGAATGCGCCAGGCAATGTCTATAACATCACCAATGATCGTCCCTTGACACAGCAAGAAATGTACAACGCTATTGCCGACGCCGTTGGTGGCAAGCGTCCAGTACTGCATTTGCCCTATCTGCCCATCTACTACGGCAGTATTGTAGCAGAACGCATCGTTGCGCCGCTCACGCACACAAAGCCAGTCGTAACCGAGCTTGGTGCGCTGATATTCGGCTCTGACAACAGACACAGTGTCGAGAAGGCGCGTCGTGAACTTGGCTTCGAGCCAAGGGTACCACTGCGTGAAGGCATCAAGTTGGCGGCAGAATGGTTCAACGCTGGCGGCATGGACCAACCCTCTGTCACACAGGCTAGCCAGAACGCACCACTTGCAGGCGCACTAAGATAATATATAGCAGACTAAGCAAAAGAAGTCCCCACTGCAATTGCAGTGGGGACTTCTTTTGCTTAGTCTGCTATTGTAGAGACCTTTTTGCCTGCATCTTTGAAGCCAAATTTCCTGATGGTGGTGCGTAACCAACCAACCGTAGGACCGTCATCGATCTTCTTGCTGGTTTCGACGAGGAACGAGGCCGAGTTGGGGCGAGGTGGAAGTTCGTTTTCCTTGCGCAACTTCGCAAGCTCGTCATAGTGCTGGTATGCCCAGTACAAATTAACACGACATCCCTTACAATTTTTGGTATCACTGTCATTCATCGTGCCACATTGTGGACATTCTGTCATAGTTGAACCTCCTCTGTTAAATCAGGCCCATGCGCATGGACTCTGCTACCGCTTGTGCCCTGTCAGTTACATGAAGCTTGCGGTAAATATCTTGCATTTTCCGTTTGACTGTCACTTCACTCCAAAATTTGCGTGCCGCGATTTCTTTATTGCTACACCCTTGTGCCGCAAGGCGTACCAAGTCGATTTCAGCCTCATTGAGACCCGATCTTGTCTGTTCTTGCTCTTTGTTCAGACGGCTGAACTCGTTTAACACTTGCGTGACTGCATGAGCCTCACCTAGCACACGCTCGCCTCGGTAAATAGCTCGTAGTGCCGCGAGTAACTCACTAAGTGGTGTTGACTTTTGTAAGTAGCCATGCACGCCGATACGCATTGCACGGAAGAGCTGTTCATCATCGAGCATCCCTGTGAAGATTGCAACGCGTGTCGTTGGGCATGCACGTAGCAATTGTTGTGCGATGTCTAAACCATTGGTTGTGCCGAGAAAGATATCAAGTAAAACAATATCTGGTTGCAGGTTGACAGCTAAGGTAATAGCAGTCGTGCCTGTATTAGCCTGTCCGACCACGATAAAATCTTCTGATTCGTCGATCACTGAGGAGATGCCTTTGCGCACCACTTCATGATCGTCCACAACGAGCACGCGAATAGGCGTCGCTAGAGTACTAGATTGTTGTAAGTTATGGGTCTGCTCCACCACTGCATCGATCCCCTATTATGCCTTTGCCTCTACCTTTTCCTGCCCGTACATACGAGCCTCATCGGAGGCGTTGATGACGGGAAGGCTACGCAACTTGGAAGACTTGCCCTTATCTCCTGCGACAACTTCAGCGGCTGTCTTACGCGCCACTTCGACACCGACGCTGGTAAGCGTTGGTGTGTGACAGAGCATATTGGTGTAGGACACATTCGCCAGTGGGCAATAACACTCGCCAGCTTTGATGCTGCGGCGCAGTTCGTCGGCCTTTGGCGTACTCCACGTTTCACGGAAGTTGTAGTTGTGGTCACGCAGGTTGCCAACCGATTCCGCACGAATGCAGCAGGTCCATACATCACCGTTAGGCGCGATCTGAGCTGAGGCAAGGCCCGCGAGACATGGAATAATCTGACGCTTCTCAACAAGTGTCTGCTTTACAATGTCATAGTAGCGGTCACGGAACGACTGTGTGATACGTGAGACACCCTTAAAATTTGCCTGCCGGTTCTCCTGTTGCAGTCTGTTGATGACTGGTTCGTACTTGTGAATAGGCGGTGTAATACCCATACCAACGGTGTCAAGCTCGACACGCTCTTCCGCGATCTCACTGATGAAAGAGTCGGGCTTCAGTTCGTTGGTGACGAATGAATGGATGTTATCGAACTCGTCGATGTTGAAGTTCGAGATAACAGTGTGAACGCCCAGAGTGAAGTTCTTGTAGCGCCCCTTGAGAGCCTTGAGACCAGCATAGGTACGCATGGAACGCTCAAAGTTCCCCTTGACCCCGCGCACGATATCATGCTTTTCACCCACGCCATCGAGCGAAAGGTTGATAATCACTTCAGAGGTCGGAGCCGCCTGTAACACACGCTCGATACGACCTGGAATAATTTTGTCTTGAATGCCATTGGTAGGAATATTGATGATACCAGGGCGACAATGATTATATGCAGCGGCAACCATATCGGGCAGGTCTTTACGCAGTGTCGGTTCGCCGCCGCTAAAGGTAAACCAGAAAGCATCTCGGCCTATTGATTCAAAGGTTTTATTATACTCTTCTATTGTAAAATCATCATTGGGACGTTGCCACACGTTACAAGTTTTACAACGGGAGTTACAGCGATAGCTTACGCTAATCGTTAAGTTGAGCGGGTTTGCAAGTGGCTTCCCCAGCACATAGGCCGCCTGCATTTTCGCAACATTTGGTAAGATCTCAAGCACTCTGTTTTCCTCCCCTACAACCGGACAATACAGGTACGTAGGCTATATAGACTTTTCTTTATCTTTCATCGGTCAACAATTAAAAAACTTGAGAGTAGAGTTGACCGTTCATACCTCAGTTCCCCCAATACACAACACTATACATGCATACTTTAGTGTAGCGGAATCCGCCAAATGCAACCAGAGAAAACGTATCTACTGTTACAGCCATTCGTATCTCTCTATAGAGATTTCACATTCTCTCAATACCCATGTGTATGGATTTCCGCTTTTTTTATGTTGTAAAGAATAGAGTTAGTAGAAGCCACTGCGAACTTACTACTGCATCACCACATGTGTTGTGTTATCTATTGTAACGATGCAGTACGAAAAACATGGAGCATATAGCCAATATTACTAATTTTGATGTGGCTTGCCTCTTCTCAGTGAAACGGGGTAAGCTGAGAAGAGGGAAAAAAATATTCATAAAGTGAGGGGAATTCATGATCGATCTGAGTAACCCTACCAATCCTGTACTACATGAGCAACTTCGGCGCAGGACTGCCGAGGGCCGATATGAGATAAACGAGATTGAGCTTGTGAAGGCGATCCGCGTGCTGTATGCGAGAGGCGATAGCACAGGTACGAAAGTTTTCTCCGAAATACTGCTGTACCGCTGCATACCAGCATTTCAGAAGCATTCACAGGGACTGCGGCATAGGCCAGAGTTACGCGAAGAGGCCATCGCCAATATGAGTGAGCATCTGTTACGCGAGGCACTCAATCCAAAAGAAGTGTTTATGACACAAAATTTTGTACATTATCTACGCTGTCTTTGTGCTGATGAGTTTAATCGTGTGTTACGCCAAGAGGGCCTGTACTATCGACGTGATGATGAAGGTCGTCCATCGGGCCGCCCTCAGCATGTACCGCAGGCGTTAATTGACCCATTACGACCCGCATCTCCCGATGATGAGGGCTTCTCTAATGCCGATGTTGCCGACCCAAACGACGAGTACGAACGACTACATGCGGACGACGAGAGTCAGCGTATTCTGACGTATTTGCAAGACCCGCTTGACCGCACAATTATGGTGTTACGCGCCATCGAGGGTATGAAGTGGGACGATATCGCCATCGTGTGCAAGCGAACCGAGCGCACCGTGCGATCTCGTTATGAACGCGCAAGAAGCTATTTGCGCGAATGTATGGTAAAAGAACAACAAACCGTATATGCTCCGGCGACGCAATCGCAATTATAAGGCGTTGGGGCTACGGTAAGACTAGAAAGGCGTTATCGTATTATGAGTACATCTGAATTGCAATCCCTAAAAATAGCCTGGCTGGCTGCCAAAGAAGCTGGCGACATCCAGGCACAGATACGCCTGTTACGCGATCACCCAACCGAACAGGCAGAACTCATTACCTTCATAGCTGCCTATGCCGCGACCGAGGGGCAAGACGAGGAACGACCATTAGCCCTCACACAACGCGCGATGCAAACCGCGCTAGAGCACGTGTTTGAGGTATCACATGCCGTTCCAGCAACGTTGATCGAGTTGCGCCAACAACATAAGCTTACGAAGAGTGCAGTAGCAAAAGCATTACGCTTAAGTATCGATGTGTGGCAACTCTTCGAGGATGGCACTATCGAATTGGTTAGTGTGAGCCAGAAACAGCTTGACCGCCTCGCGCAATTCTTTCAAGTAAGTGGTGAGCAGTTCAGTACTCTGCTCTCCCATAGTCAGCCCTCACTTGGCATGAACCGGCGGCAAACCAAAGCTGGCGCACAACAAGAGACAAAAAAAGTGAGCCTCAAACAGGCCATCACCCGCAGCAGCATGACAAAAGAAGACAAAAAATTCTGGAATGAATAAGAGTATGTACAGAACAAGGCGTGGTGGGAAAGCTCGCTTTCCCACCACGCCTTGTTCTGTACATACTCTTAATATACTCTTATTTTATTGCATATCCTATATATGAGACGCTCATGAACCAGCTTGTTCCCATTATCACACGACCATCTTTGAAGCCTCTTGGCATAAAGCCTGTCATTTCACCTACGATGAGACCATTCTTGACTAGCTCGTTGCGTAACTCTTTCGGTTTGATGAATTTTTGATAGCTATGAATGCCAGGAGTCAGGCCATTGGCAGGAATATGCTCGCCAATCCATATAAGTGCGAGACGCGAGGCAAAGGTACGGTTAATGGTGTCAAAAATAAAAATGCCACCAGGGGCAAGCACACGCGCAATCTCTCGAATTGTTGTGGACAGGTCGCGCACATGTTCCAATGTATCGAGACATACAATAACGGAAAAACTTCCATCAGCGTAGGGCAATGACTCCGCGTAACTCCGTTCAAAGTAGGCATTTTGTCCCAAGCCGCTTTGCCGCACCTTTTCACGTGCCACTTCCAACGCATTTTGCGAGGGGTCAATGCCAATAATCAATGCCTCGCGTTGTGCTAACTCATAAGCAATGAGACCACCCCCACAGCCAACCTCTAACACCTCTTGCTGCCGCAGCGCATTCTTGCCAAAGACACGATTGACACACGACTCTATATAATCACAGCGTTCTTTCGTAATCTGGAAGAGCAAGCAACCCTTGTCCCACCAATTATACTGCTGAAAAATCTCTTCCTCTGAACGCTTGGATACTTGTAGTTTCACCATACATGTTGCCTCACTTCATAACAAAGTTTGTACTTCCCATGATGATATCATATCAAATAGGAGCGCTGTACGGAGTTTAATCCTCCCCAAGCTTGTAGAAGGAGAACAAGATTATGACCATCTCAATGCGTCCATTTGCAGGCGAGCATGACTTTGTTGCCCTTGTCGAACTGGTAAAAACCGTGCCTGCTAGCACTCCGCATATTGTTGATCTTCCCTGGCGTATGAGTTCTCCTGTCACAACATCAAATCGGGATGCGTATGTATGGGAGGATGAAAACGGCACATTACTCGGTTTTGCTGCATGGCAATATTGGTGGGCTGTGCTCGACTATTTTATTCGTCCAGACTTCCATAAACAAGCAATAGAACAGCAACTGTATAGCATTATGCAGCAACGTTTTCGTGAACTTGACCAGGAACGCGGAAAGCAGTTTCCCTACTGGGTTGAGTTTCGCGATGATGACGCTGAACGTAAAGCGGCTGCGGAACAGCACGGCTATACACTTAAGGAGGACTACTACTACGTGCAGATGCAGCACTCGCTTACAGAATTATCAAAGGAACTTCATTTGCCAACAGGTTTCACTATTCGCCCACTAGCAGGAGCACAAGAGGTCGAGGTGTATGTAGTACTGCATCGCGCCGCTTTTGAGAGTATGTCGATGACTTCTGAATGGCGTCAAAGAACGTTGTTGACGCCCTATTATCAACCAGAACTAGACCTTGTTGTAGTCGCACCCGATGGAACACTAGCAGGCTTTTGTGTTGGTTGGCTTGATCCCTATCGCGCTATAGGCCAGATTGAACCAATAGGCATTCATCCAAACTTTCAAGGTATGGGATTGGGCAGTGCGCTCCTGCATGAAATACTTCGTCGCTTCAAAGCGTACGGCGCAAAAGAGGCACGCGTCGAGACACAAAGTATTCGCATACCCGCAGTTCAAGCATATGAGTCTGTAGGCTTTCAGGTCGCCCATAAGGTATTCCGACAAGGCAAATACATTTACACATGACACCCTAAACGCACAAGGCAAATACTTTTTTACGTGCCAAATTCACGTCACCTGTTCGTGAGGAAGTCAAGTAAACGCTCTCGATCAGAGGCTCTCCATCCTGTGAGGGGAAACTGGGAGACCGCAAGGGTCTCCCCTACATGTAGGAGGGGTTCATGAACATGCAGGGAGACCGCAAGGGTCTCCCTGCATGTTCACCACTTTCCCCCCAAAGGATGGAGAGCCCGATCAGTGTTGTTCTTGACGAGAAATACTTTTTTCCCTTTTCATCGCAACGTTTCTTCTTATCGCAAATTCTTTTGTTATTCCTCTTCTTGCAGCAAAGCTGAAAGAAAAGTAAATACAAGTTTACCCAACACCATTACTAGTTGCGTCATAGACCAAGATATTAGATAGACGGGGTAACTATACTATGGATTTCAAAGATAAAGTAGTACTTAAGCTTTATCGAAAGAAGTCAGAAGATATGGTGTACAGGTCTACGCCGTCTGTCCACGCGGCATCAACACCGACCTCTATAAAACGCTGTTTGGTGTCACAGACCCCTCCAAGATTTTGTCACCTGAGCGGGTCGCGCAAGATGTGCTAAAAGTCACGGCTGGCGAGGGTGGTATTCGTAGTGGACAGACACTTGAGATATCCGTTGAGACCGTAAAATAAAAAATTCAGTCAAGAACACAAGCAGCGGTGTGCTCACCTGAGCACACCGCTGCTTGTGTTCTTGACTGAGAAATTCTTCCCTCTATCTGCTATACTGATACGTGAGATACACAGCAAGAGACCAAACTACAATTGGGAGATACGCATATGAGGGTAACGGTTCGCAATCTAGGTGTTCTGAAAGAAGCAACTATTGATCTCAAACCTCTCACCGTCTTCGTTGGTCCTAACAATTCAGGCAAGTCTTGGTTGTCGTATACATTAACAGGAGTTTTAGGGCCTTACGGTTATAGGGAATACGTAAGAGACTATAGCGTAAAGGATGTTCAAGGTAAATATCCTTTTATAGATGATGCCATGCAACACCTTTTAGATGAAGGAAATGCGAAGATTGACTTAGTTCAGTTTGCCGAAAGGTATGGAGAGGTATATTTGAATGATCTGGCTCTTCACGCGAAACATTGGATGCGTAAATTTATGGGTACTGAAAAGGCATCTTTTGAAGATTTAGAAATTCATCTGAATTTGACCGATACAAAAGATTACCTAAGAGAACAAATATTAAACTTTTCGTTAGAAAATAATCGGTCAATTGGTCGTGGTCGAAGAAAACCTTTACTTACGGCTTTAAAGGAAGAAGGGAAAAGCGAACTTTATGTATACACATCTTCCGAAGAAAATGTGTCGGAAAAACTTCCTCGACGAGCAATTAAAGAGTTTCTGATTAGTGGTGTTTTTAGTATACTTCATCAAAGTTTATATAGCTACATGTATGCATTTCCCGTAGAAAGAACTGGACTTATACCTGCTTCTATTACTAAAGTTAGTAAAGCAGACCAAGATGTTACTCAACTAGACGAAATAGCTCAATCACCACAAAAAGCTAGATCAGTACCTTGGTATATAAGTAGTTTTATTGGAATGATTGTAGAGATGTTTGAAAGTAGTCAGTTAGACAGAGAAGAAGAGGCAAAAGATAGTGAAATAATTAAACATTATACTGAATTAGCTCATATCCTCGAAAAGCAAATATTAAATTTTGATGTAGACTTTTCTACAAGGGAGCCAGAGCCAGGAAGGGAAATTTTCTTTAAAACAGAAACGGGAGACGTTTTGGATATGGCGGTTGTTTCTTCAATGGTTAAAGAACTTACACCTTTGGTACTATATCTACACTACTCTGCTGAACCAGGAGAACTTATCGTCATAGATGAGCCAGAGATGAACCTTCATCCAGAAGCACAAGCAAAGATAATTGAGTTTCTAGCGATGCTTGTTAATGCGGGATTGCCTGTTCTTATGACAACTCATAGTCCGTACATAATAGATCATCTCTCTAACTTAATAAAAGCCGCAGAATACGAGGATGAGGACCAGATTGCGATTGCTAATAAATTCTTTCTGAAACGTAAAGATGCTTTTATTTCTCAAGATGATGTATCTGTCTACTTGTTCAAGCCACCAACGGTCGAGAACATTCTGCAAGAGGATGGAAAAATAAATTGGAGTACTTTTGGTGATGTTACGGATCAAGTAGCGAGCATTCACTACGATCTATAGGTGGAGGTTATACGTATGCCATTTAGTGTCTTGCTTTTGACGGCGGCAGGCTCTGGACGACATATTTCGGGTCATGGCGGTGCTAAAGTTAGTATGCCAAATCCTTTATCCAATGAAGTTATACTGTTTTTTGATAAAACAGATAGAGACGAGGTAAAGCGTGGCTTGGGTCTATCCAAAGATCGAAAGTGCTGTGACGGTATTATTTTTTACTCACTCGATACACGTAAAGTGATCTGCTTAGTAGAGATGAAGAGTGGTAGCCTGGGAGAGGCGGAAGAGCAAATCAAAAGCACGTATGAACGTTTACAAGTACTTCTGAAAAAAGAATGTGAGTCTTGCAATGATTATTTCAAGCAGATCACCTGGAAAGCATATATTCATCGCTCAACAGGAGGACCTAGCCGACAAGCTGAGGAATGTGTGGAGAAATTAGAGAGCTATGGTTTTAGTAAGGGAAATGCTGTTGTTCTAGGCCAGTCGGATATTACAAATTTTCTTCGTGCTGACTCTAGCAAAAAAGTGTTCAAGAAAAAGCGTTAATTATTTCGTTTCAGGAGCATACACACATGGCGACAGTCGGCGTTATAGGCAGTGGAGCGTGGGGTACTACGCTTGCCCTGCTTTTGGCACGGAAAGGCATTGCGACGACACTGTGGGAGCATCATCCAGAGCGCGTTGCGGAGATGCGTCAGCACAACGAAAACACGTTTTTTCTCCCTGACTTTCCTTTCTCCGCCCAGCTCACTGTCACCTCTGATATCGCTGAAGCTGCACAGCATAAAGATATGCTGATTCTTGTCACTCCTTCTCAACGCATGCGCGAAAATGTACGTCTCCTCGCTCCACATGTCGCACAAAACACGATTCTAGTCAGTGCCAGCAAGGGCATCGAAATTAGCACACTCAAACGTATGACACAGGTTATAGGCGAAGAGATGCCGACAACGCACACCGCTATAGCTGCATTAAGCGGCCCCAATATTGCACGCGAGGTTGCCGAAGAGAAACCTACCGCCGCCGTTGTTGCGGCACAGGATCAGGATGTTGCGGCACAGGTGCAAAAACTGCTGAGCACCAGCCACCTTCGTGTCTACACGGCACATGATGTTGTCGGCGTCGAGTTGGGCGGCGCGTTAAAAAATATTATCGCTATTGGTGCTGGCTTCAATGATGGTATGGACTATGGCGACAATGCAAAAGCAGCTTTCATCACACGCGGCTTAGCGGAAATATCGCGGCTTGGTATCGCGGCAGGAGCGCATCCACTTACCTTCGCAGGACTCGCGGGCATTGGTGATCTTATCGCCACCTGTGCCAGCCCACTGAGCCGCAATCAACAACTAGGGCGTCGTCTTGCCACAGGAGAGAAGCTGGAGAATATTCTGAAATCAACGCGCACTGTAGCTGAGGGCGTCACTACGACGAAAGCCGCGCTACAACTAGCAAAGCAGTATAACGTTGATATGCCTATCACCACACAACTGAGTCTCGTGCTCTTCGAGGGACTCGACCCTCATCAAGCCGTACCAGAATTGATGATGCGCGGTCCCAAAGGGGAGTTAGAATAAAACAAGGTGGAAAGGCGCTTTGCCTTTCCACCTTGTTATGTATTAGGACACATGACATGCCTTTATCAGACCAACTTCGTATATATTATGTTTGCAATAAGACAATTCATTATTTAGAAGGAGTCTTATACTAAGACTATACTTACTTGAGCAGAGTTCCCAGCAGCGTCTCGCGGCGTTCTCTTAGGAAGAGGGCAATTTTTTCGGGTGTGTCCTCATCAAGGGCCATGCGTTTGAGATCGCCTAGCACGGTACTCCATTGCTCTTTGGCGGGCAGATAACGGTTGTCGCGTGCCACAAGTTCCTCGAAGATGCGGCGTTCGAGTTCGTGCCACGCGGAACGGTCACGTCCATCAATCTCGTTGTCGTCGGGTACATAGTCCTGGTCGTTGGTATTGTTGTCAATACGTATATAAAGAGGTTGAAATGCGCTGCGCACCATTTCTTCCATGCGCGGTGAATCGAGTGAGCCTGTATCAAAGCTCAGTGTTCCGACAAGATGTATCTGTACAACCGGTTGTCGGTCGCCGCTAGCATAGTGAATTCCCTCACGTTGGCAGTAGTCTTCGAGTCGTGCATACACTGCATCAGGTTCGTTTAAACCATCGACACGCAAATCATAGCGTATAAAGGGACGACGATTGCTCCTGAGATGTTCGGCATGATGCATGCGCTCTTTGCGACTGAGATCGATGATACGCTCCGGTTCGTCAGTATCGACCTGGACATAGTAGTAGCCACGTGAGTCCCATTGTGACTCCTCGGCTCCACACGTCTCAGTAGAGCCAGGATTGTACATCCAGCCATCGAACTCGTAGGGTTTGTGGACGTGACCAAGCGCAAGATAATCAACACACTCCCGTAAGGGCTGGAAGCTTGCCATTGTGGGAAGACCCTGAATACGTGCGACAATACCTTCAACACCCGTATGCATCATCAGCAGACGATACTCGATGCCCTCAGCGTTTTCCTCCTCACGCACCTCCGTCATTGCCTGCGCCATACCCTCAAGACTCCGTGCGGTTGCCGCACCTTGCCAGGGTAGACCATATACACGCAAGTGTCCCCCTGCCAGATCGACATGTGAGCCCAACATGGTATCTGGCTGCCATTTTGCTAGCAAGGGAGCACCATTCTGCATCACAGGTGCAAGCAGGACAATATAGCCCTGATAGCAAAGAAATTGCAGCCACGAGGTTCCATCACGATAATAACTGCGGTCGTGGTTGCCCTCAATCGCAATCACCGGAATATTTCTGTCTTTCAGCTTCCTCAATCCTTCAATGGCGTGAATCAGCGTCATAGCGTCAATAGCGCGTTTGTTAAACAGGTCGCCCGCGATCACCACAAAATCAACTTCGCGCGCTATCGCATCGTTCACAATATGCCAGAACGCATAGCTAAAATCGTTGAAGCGTTCGCGCACACCATACTGCTCATAACCAAGATGCGTATCAGCGACATGAATAAAAGAAGCTCGCATGTATGTCTCCACTTGAGAAAATATGTCTGACAGAAGGTTCGTCTGTAAGGGCCTAATCCATTAATACAATCAATGTAAGGGTGCAGGGCCTGTCACAAAGCCGCGCACACTGGCGGCGGCAAGTACTAGCACAGCAATGCTGTAGATCAGGATATCAAGACGCTTGTTTTTGCCATTTGTTGTGTAGGTAAGGGCCACGGGGAGTGCGAAGACCACGATACCGCCGTATACATAGTGTAGCCAGTAGAGACCTTGACCGCCTCCTGGTTTCTGCCCTAATAGCACAAGACTCACGCCCAGTAAACCCTGAATTCCGCCCAGAATTGCCGCAACAAAGAGCGAGATATACCATGGCCGATCTGCAGCCAGCTTTCTAAAGTACAGGATGAGTCCCCAGACACCTGCAACAACCGCCGCTGTAAAAATTAAAAAGAAATTGTAATCATGAATAGTAACAACAGCGTCTAACACATCTATACTCCCTCGCTCATACTCACACACGTGAATATTCTTTTGTAGAACGTAAATACGGAAAGAAACTCTTATGAATGTTGACAACCAACTATAGCAATGAAAAGAAAACCGCTGTACAGGTCTGATTTTATCACACCCTGCTAGCAATGCACCATGTCAGAGGATATTGAAATGCTTTCCCATGTCCTCCAAGAGCATCTGTTACCAGCAGAGGTGGAATAAAATCAGACCCGTACAGCAGTTTATGTCGTAATCGATTGTCAAAATCCGTTATATTCCTACAAGCAATACCCTTTACTTTGCATCTAACACCTGGCGCATGTACTCGCGCAATGCGGAAGCCATTTCTGGTCGTTTGAGGGCGTAGGCGATGTTTGTTGTCAGCAGGCCAAATGGCGTGCCTGTATCGTACCTTTCACCAGCAAAACGGAGACCGAAACAGCGTCCCTCTTCCGCCTGCATTGCTAGCGCGTCGGTGATCTCGATCTCGCCACGTTTGCTGGGCTGGGTGCGCTCTAGCTTCTCGAAGATATCGGGTGTGAGTAGGTAACGACCAGCAACGGCCTGATCGGACGGTGCTTTCTCTAGTGATGGCTTTTCAACAAGGTGTGTAACCTTTACAACCTCTGGTGTGAGTTCCTGATATGCAACAATACCATACGCAGATATTTGATCGCGTGGCGGGGTGAAAAGGGAGAGGATGGAGCCATTGTATTGCTCATACATCTGAATCATATGTGGAAAGCAGGGTGTTTCCGGCGCAACCAGTTCATCACCAAGCATCACGAGAAATGGCTCATCCCCCACAAGGTCTTTTGCGCAAAGAATTGCATGACCAAGGCCGAGCGGTGCAGTCTGGCGTACAGATACATATGAGGCCATTGTCTGTGTACGACGCAACTCTTCGAGTTCTTTGTGCTTGCCCTTACGCTCAAGAATATGCTCTAATTCGGGAAAGCTATCAAAGTGGTCTTCAATACTACCTTTACTACGACTGACCACAAGAATAATTTCTTCAATACCCGCAGCAACGGCCTCTTCAACCAAATATTGTACCACCGGCTTATCGACTAAGGGAAGCATTTCTTTAGGAGTAACCTTACTGGCTGGTAGCACGCGTGTTCCTAAGCCAGCAATAGGCAACACAGCTTTACGAATATGCATCTATCCTCCTGGAATATAGAATCAATATCTTTATAGTAATTATAAGAGTTAACCATAAGAATAGTATTGATTAACCACCTCTATTGTAGTGGATAGTATGTTGTAGGTCAAACTGTATGCCTACAATGACAGGGTGATTTACCAGTCAGGCGGGAGCATGAGAGGGACAAGCCCTCTCACTCCTGTGCCCCGCTCATGCCACTTGCGCGTGTATCGGAGTGAGAGGGCTTGTCCCTCTCATGCTCATAACGTAGGCTTCAATGACTTGTAAATCACCCTTCTACAATCAAATCAGACCCACACAAGTATTCCTCTTGTAATATACGTATACGTATATTATACTATATTCAAACAACGTTAAACGTGAAGATGTTGACATTCTCAACCTCGTTTAGGAAGGAGAAACACATGCTCTATCGGGAGGTAACTTCGGCAATGCCAAACAAAACGATTTATGTTGCAGATGCAGATATGCCAATTTTTGAACGCGCACAACAACTCGCGGGCGGCAATCTCTCCGCAACTATTGCACAGGCGCTTCGGCGTTTTGTTGAAATGGAAGAAGCCAAAGAAAGTGGCTTCAGAGAAATTACAGTCAAAGTGGGAAACATTGCTCCTACACGTAAACGTTTCCTAGGTCGCGTCATAGCCAAAGGACAGACACGCGAACACAACGGGGCCACAACTGTTACCTACAAAGTGTTTCTAACAATGCGTGGAAAGTTCGCTCTTTATGTCGTAGACGCTGCTGATGTATCTGGTTCGGAGTGGTGGGAATATAAGATGCAATATTCTCGACCAGAAGAGGTGTTTCGCTTTGAGGTATTTGATACAGCAGAAGACCTCAAAGGCGTAGTACCAGAAGAATTGTACATAGCTGTGTTGCAAGCCATCAACAACCCCGACGGTGTCGAAGTGCTTGATATATAAGTCTCACGTGCAATGGATGTTTAGCAATTTGTCTTTGAACATCCATTGCATAGAACGTATTTCTTACTCTTTATGAGACGAAGCAGTATCTCTAAAAGAGAACATGCTCCTTTGCCTATCCTAGACTTGACAACAATACGACATATCGTTATCCTGTAATTAAGGATATGTCGCACTACATCGAAAGAAAAAGGGAAACAATACTTATGTTTGGTAGAATGAATAGAGTATTTGCATATTGTCCCTAACATATGGAAGTGAGGATCAGCATGGCAATACAGAACACTTCTACGTATGCTATCGAGGTGGAGCACCTCGTAAAACGGTATCCAGCCTCCAAGGTGAATGCAGTTGATGACATATCCTTTGCGGTCAAGCGCGGCGAGATATTTGGTCTGCTGGGACCAAATGGCGCAGGTAAGACAACAACGATTGGCGTGCTGACAACAAGCGTTGTGCCATCGCATGGCAAAGCACGCATCACGGATATTGACGTGGCGGCGGACCCAATGAGCGTCAAGCAGCGCATCGCGGTTGTACCACAGCAGAGCAATCTGGACCGTAGTCTACGAGCGCGTGAGATTTTGACATTTCATGCGATGTATCATGGCGTGCCTAAAGTGGAACGAGAGGCACGCGCCGATGAGCTATTGAATGAACTAGGCTTGGGCAATCGTGGCAAAGATGTTGTGCGCCGCTACTCTGGTGGTATGGCGCAACGCTTGATGCTCGCCCGTGCCTTGATGCATTCGCCGGATGTGCTGGTGCTGGACGAACCAACAAATAGTCTTGACCCACAATCACGCCTTTTCCTATGGGACCGCATCCGTTCGCTCAATGCACAAGGCGTTACCATTTTACTGACAACTCACGATATGGATGAGGCCGATCAGTTGTGCGAACGCATAGCCATCATGGATCATGGACGTGTGCTTGTGTTAGATACGCCATCAGAGTTAAAGAAAATTGTTCCTGGCGGTACACGACTCGAATTGCGTGTGCGTGTCCCCGAGCGTGTTACCTCTGACGGTTCTACACAAAGCGATGGGCAATCAAAAAGCAACATTCTGAGTGCCTTACGTGAAATGACCGATGCCACGAACGTTGAAGAGATTGCGGGCAAAGGTGATGGAGCCGAACATGGTGTCAACCTCTATCGACTCTATGCTGAGGATGCAAACGAACTCGTGGTAAGCGCGACACAGGCGATTAGTCATGTGGGTGGCGAATTGCGTGACTTGCGCGTCGTCAAACCAAGCCTGGAGGACGTGTTCATTCATCTCACTGGAAGGAATCTACGCTAATTATGAGTACAACAACACCAGTACAAACAACACCTTCACCAGTACCTGTAGCCCAAGTGAAACGCCGCGAAGGACGTTTCTCGATAGCCGCCGCCGCATTTTGGGCAATACTACGCCGTGATATCTCCGTAACCTTGCGTGATTTTATTCCTTTCTTGCTACAGGTGCTCCTACAGCCATTGTTTTTTCTGTTCATCTTCGGCACTGTGCTGCCTGCAATCGGTATTGCACGGCAGGGGTTTGGCGCATTGTTACTGCCTGGCATTGTCGCGTTGACGGTAATCACTACTGCTATTCAGGGTGTTGCTTTACCACTTGTGCTTGACCTCGGCTTTGCGCGTGAGATTGATGATCGTTTGTTAGCACCACTACCCGTTAGCCTTGTCGCACTCGAAAAGGTCATCTTTGCGGCTATGCGTGGCCTGGTAGCAGGCGCGGTCATCTTTCCACTTGCCTACCTTATTCTGGGCAACGAATTCCAGGTACGAGCCGACGCCATAGGGGTTATCACTCTTGTCATGATTCTTGCCGCGTTTGCTGGTGCCTCACTTGGCATGACTATTGGAACACTGGTACGACCTGAGCAGATTGGTCTGATGTTCGCGCTAATCCTGACACCACTATTGTTTACAGGATGTGTACAATATCCGTGGGGATCGCTCGGCGTCCTACAGTGGTTCCAGATCGTCACGCTGTTCAATCCACTCACCTATGCCTCTGAGGGTCTACGGTACGCAATGGTGCCACATTTTCATGGACAAGTTCTGCCGACACTCTGGCTCGGTTGGGTCTTTCTTGGTCTCGTTGCAACCATCATCGTCTTCTCCGCTATCGGCATACAAACATTCCGCCGCCGTGTCGTGAACTAAACACAATTATAAAGAAACACGATGTACATCGTGTTTCTTTAATATGATATACTTTTGCTAACGAGGAGGTGCGACTTGGAAGGCTTGAGTGTTTTTAGCGGGAATGCGAATCGGCAATTAGCTACAGCTATTTGTAAGCATCTGCATATTCCACTGGGAAATGCAGACGTTTTTCAATTTAGCAACGAAAACATATTTGTAAAAATCAATGAAAATGTCCGTGAACGCGACGTTTTTGTCATTCAGTCCTTCAGTACTCCCGTCAACCGCTCGATCATGGAACTGCTTATCATGATAGACGCGCTCAAGCGTGCCTCTGCATCGCGCATCACCGCCGTGATTCCCTATTATGCCTATGGTCGTACCGATAAAAAGGATCAGCCACGTGTTCCCATTACAGCGCGTCTCATTGCTGATTGTATCACCGTCGCTGGTGCCCATCGTGTGCTGACAATGGACATGCATGCAGGTCAGATTCAAGGCTTCTTCAATATTCCGGTCGATGAACTAACAGCGCAACTGCTCCTCTCGCGCTACTTCGTGGAGAAAGAACTGGACGATTTCACCGTTGTTTCAGCCGACGAAGGTTTCGCCAAAAAAGCACGTCAGATGGCTGATAGGCTGCAATCCCCACTTGCCATTGTAGAGAAACGTCGTCTGGGCAATAAGGGGCATAGCGAAGTCATGGGCATCATTGGTAATGTACAGGGGCGTCATGCCATCATCGTTGACGACGAAATAGATACGGCTGGTTCGATAACGCAAGCGGCGCGTGTTGTGCATGAGCAAGACGCACGCGACATCTATATTTGTGCTACGCATGGCGTCTTCTCTGGGCCAGCTATCGAGCGACTAGGCAACGCACTCATCAAAGAAATCGTCGTCACCGACTCAATTCCGCTCCCGGAAGACAAGAAATCGCCGAACATGACCGTTCTCTCCGTCGCGGAACTCTTCGCTGGAGCCATCAGCAGAATCCACGACGGACGCTCGGTGACGGAATTGTTCCGGTAGGAGCCCCATTCATGAAGCCCCTACAGAGGTTGCACACCTGGCTCCCATGCACACAACACCTTGAAACGTGTGTTCCCGCCAACCTCCTCGACCTGCTTGAAATTGGCTTTGAGGGTCGGCTCATATTTCAGGAAGCGGTTGGCTACGAGATAAAAGCGTCCTTGTAGCCGCAGTACCTGGGCGGCTCCACGAATAAAGCCTTCAGCGATTGCTGTTGTTTGGAGGCCGCCTTGATGAAATGGTGGATTTGTCGCGACGAGATCGAAGCGTTGCGTTTGTACCGCTTGCACACCATCACTTGGCAAAACCCGCACGTTGCTCAGGCCGCTTTCAGCAACAGCCTTTTGTGAGGCTGTGACAGCCGCAAGGCTTGCGTCAACCATCGTGACATGTCCCTCGCTTGCACGTTGTGCAATATGCAGCCCAACAAATCCTGCACCGCAGCCAATATCCAACGCCTCGTCGGTGACACGCACCTCCATCGCCTCCAACAAAAGACGTGTCCCCTCATCGAGCTTGCTATCCGCAAACACTGTAGGGACCGATGTATCGCGTCCTCCTAGCGCGTCACTGACGAACAGAGGACGCGATACATCGGTCCCTACGGAACGTAGCACGCGATGGCCTTTGCTGATTAAGAGCGTCTCGACATTGCCAAATTGTTCTTGCATATGTTTCCCGATAGAAAGAATGCCTCGGTCTTTAGCACCTGTAACATACAGTTTTCCACCATTTTTTAGCGCGTGGGTGGCGACCTGTAGTCCATAGAGTACCCACGCCTTGCTGGGTTGATAGAGCAAATTCATGATTACAACATCTACGGAAGGCGCAGAAGAGTGTAAGATATAGTCATGAAAGGCTGCATGATGCACATTCGTAGTCTGCTTGTAGGCGTTGAGCGTGGTGATGTTGTCTTCAGCAAGAAGCACCATGCCCTTGCGCAGTTGTTGTTGCGCGACTGCTACAAATGGATCAGCCGCAGAGTTCAGGACAAGCACTGTATCGGTGGCAACAAGTTGTACTGTTTCACAGAGTAAACAAGGTTGGAGCATTATACATGGCCCTTTACATTGATAGCGCATTTCCTAACGACATTATACCCGTTGCACAGATGATTCCTCTAGCGGGCGTCACAACAAATCCTAGCATTCTCTTAGCGGCACAAGAGCGTGGTCAAAAGCTCGATATGCTGAGCTTGATACGCGAGTTACAACGTATAGTAGAGGGATTTATCATTGTTGCACAATCAGCAACTCTCGTCGCGTATTCTAGCAGCAAGCATCAAAACACCTGGTGAAGCAGAAAGCGCGTTACTGGCAGGAACTCACGACCTCACCATAACCCCACAAGTGCTGATGAACATGGTACAAGACCCACAAAGCGAGCAGGCGATAGAGAAGTTTGGGCAGGATTGGCAGAAGATGAAGAATCTGTAATAAAGTTCGTCTGCATTCTGTACCCAAGAATGAATTCTTTTTCATAAAATTCAAGTAACGATTCACATCATCTTCATGAGTTCATGATATAGTATTCTCAGTAAAGAAAAAGACAAATAAATCAATACACCTCTCGCGGTGCAGGTAATGTAGTAGATGAGGAAAGAAAGCGAGAGAAAGCGTTATCGGTAAGCAGTGGTTATGTGGAAGTGAGGAACGATGACGCAGCAGAGATTGTGGAACGTGAGCGGAGTGATGAGGTGGAGGTAGCTCTAGTTATTTAAACGCGGCGGTGGTTATGTAGAAGATGTGGGGCACGCGACGATACATAGATGCGGATAAGTAGCAAGGGGAGATGTGGCACGTATCGAGGAGAGCGGTTATGTGGGAGTGGGGGGAATGCAGGTTCTAGGTAGGCCAGAGTTATGTGGTAAAGGTGGGAAAGAACCTGTAACACGATAGGCTACCAAAGAAGGGTGAGTTCTGGTCTCCGGTGGAAATGTGGCAAGGGTAGGAAGGAACTCACTGTAGGTATGTATTAGGGAAACATAAACAGGTAGGAAAACGGGCATTCACAAGGGAACATGACAGGGGCGAGCCCTGTCACCAAGATGTCTCAGGGCAAAGAGTTCATCGAGACGACATTTTAAGTGGTTAGCATGTCAGGGGCGAGCCCTGACATGCTAACCACTTAAAATGTTAGCACAATGCAACTTGCCATTCTTTCAGCCAACGCCTTGTGAAATGTTCACGCACACGAATGATAGCTTTATCTTGGTAGACGCGTACGGCAAATGTTGGAATAACGTTGGGTGTGTCAGGAATATATATCGCTCCTGTATTATCCTCGCTTAGACGTAACCCGGTTTTCGTACCTGTGTACCAGGGAGACATCAGGTTAACGAACGTCATAGGATGGCCTCCAAGTTGCTCTGTTACCACAAGTTGTGGTGCCTCCCAACCAGAATGCGTATGTCCACTAAAGTATAGAAACGCGTTTTTGTGATGCGCTAATACTTCTCGTACCTCTTGCGAGTTTTCTGGCGAAAAGAATTTTTCCTGCGAACTAAAGTCGCTATGTGCCGCAACATCGCGCTCTAACACCGTATTGCGCAGAGGACAATGCAGAAAGATAATTGTAGGATTTTCGGCATGTTGTGCCAGTGCCTCATCCAGGAATGTAAGTGTCTCTTGTGAAATATATACGTAGTCGGGATTTTCCAACGTATGCGGGTCGGGATAGTCCAGCATGATACAGGTAACACTATTGACTGTCCATGTGTAGCATAGTGGCTTTTGCCATAGCTTACTAAATGTTTCAGCCATGTGAGCGGGGTCTTCGCCATCGGGACCATAATACTCATGATTGCCAACACCTGGATAAAAAGGGATATCAGCCAGTTTTTCAGCAAGGGCCTTCGTAACCGTCGTATAGTTTTCAAGGGCACACGTCTCTATCAGGTCCCCAGGCGAGACACAAAACGCAGGTCTGCCTTCTTCTTGCCAAAGCGCGTGCAGGTCCTCAAACATAGGTGCAAGACGCTGTGTATGTGCAACGTTCCATGCTGGTATAGCGCGATAATGAAGATCACCGATGGCCCAGAAATACAGTAGTTCATTCATATCAAGACCTCACTGAACTTTTATCGTTTTTCTTTTCCTCTTTTTGGCAGGAGTTCCTCGGTACTGACGTTTTACAATGGGCGGTTCATATTCTTTGTAGACACGTTTACCAATACGCCATCCGAAGTAACCACCTGCGATGGTGCCAGCGATAATAACGGGAATGGTTGCGAAACTAAGGATGCCACCATTAGAAAGCAGAATAGAAACACCAAGTAAGAGCAGAGCGGTAAGCAGGAGTCCTACGACAGTGCCGAGGCAGCAGCCTAAAGGTCCGCCGTTGGTCTCACCTTGCGCCTCTGGCGGCAGTGATGCCGCGGCAGTGGGCAGTGCTGGTTGTCCCTCTACGATTGGTAGAGCGGCGCCCTTATCTACGCTAGGTGTTGTAGCTATGAGCGTCTCATCTTCTTGCTGTGGAAGCGGTTGTATCTCTTCCTCCTCAGGCGAGGAATCAGGTTCAGTTGGAAACATGGTTTGTTCTCTCTGTTATCAAAACGTTCCGAATTGGCGGTCTCCGGCATCGCCTAGCCCAGGCACAATGTAGCCCACATCGTTCAGGCGCTCGTCGAGGGCCGCGATGTAGATGTCGATATCTGGATGTTCTTGTGAGAGCTTCTGCACACCATAAGGGGCGGCGATAATACCTATATACGAGATACGCGGTATCTTGCGCTGCTTAAGAATGTTGATAGCGTCAATCGCAGAGCCACCTGTAGCGAGCATGGGATCAACCGCGTAACATACTTGTAAGTCAACTCTAGGTGGTAAGCGGTTATAATACTCCATCGCTTGCAGCGTACGTTCATCGCGTCGTAGTCCCAGGTGCCAGATTTGCGCATCGGGAATGACTTCGCGAAAACCTTCCGCAAGACCAAGACCAGCACGTAAAATGGGCGTAATACCGATACCACCCGCGAGGCACTGGCCTTCGGTTGGCATGAGAGGCGTTTCGATGACGCACGTCTCAAGTGCTAAGCTAGAGGTAGCTTCGTAAGCGAGGAGCGCACCGATCTCCTTGACCAGACGATAAAAATCCGGTGGCTGTGTATTTTTGTTGCGCAGGGATGTAACCTTGTGTGCTATAACAGGGTGCGTTGAAATACGTACGCGTGGCAGGTCGCGTACCTCATCGCGTGTTGGCTGCGTGACATACTGCATTGGTTTCGTGTTGTCGGGCATGATGATCGTGTCTCCTTATTCGTTATCTCAACATGAGATTGTACCAGAGTTGGGAAGATGACGCCACTAGTGTAAGAATAACGAACCAGATGTGCAACAGGGTGAACTCCTTTTACTTCAACTCAGCAAAGTGGATGCAGTCCGAAAGGGAATACAGGATGGTCGGACAAACTTCGTCCTGGTACTTGACCGCCCTCCCGAATACGATGATGGAACACGCATCCACCAGTTCTGGCCAGACCCAGAATCAAAGGGAAAAAAATGGCGCTGGCTCTTGTATGGTTCTTCCACGATTCCAACCATCCCATTCAACCTTGAAGATGCTGATCTTGGTTTATCAAAAAGCTACAGTGCCCGAGGCATGAGTAATTCTGCTATCATCATCAAGAAGGAGGAGGATAAGAGGACACTTTTTAGCGTTGTGCCCGAAAGGATGCATAGGAACCAGCAATTTATGCAAGATTGGTATGATCAACTGGCCCAACGTGCACCTCAAGGGGCCATTTTCTTGACCGTCGATGATCGCCTGGCTTTCGACAAACTGAGGAAGCTCCGTATCCCTCTTGTGGTAATCGATGACAACCTTCAATTAGAACTAAACATTCCCTCGATCGGTGCAAACAATTGGAGGAGTGGCTTAATCGCGACAGAACACTTACTCTCGCTTGGTCACCGCCGGATTGCGATGATTACCGGGTGGCTTTCCCATCGAGACACAAAAGGGCGCATTGCGGGATATCGTACAGCCCTGGAGACTGCTGGTCTTACCGTTGATCCGGTCTATTTGCTGGAAAGTGATTATAGTATGGAACAGGGCTATATCCAGGCCCATGCCTTACTGGACCTCCCCAGTCCACCGACTGCTATCATTGCAGCCTGTGATGCCCAAGCCATTGGCGTCTATCGCGCTTTATACGAGCGTGGACTGCGCATTCCCGATGACATCAGTGTCATAGGATTTGATGATATCCCAACCGCACAGTGGATGGCTCCGCCACTGACGACCATTCGTCAGCCTTTACGCGATATTGGACGGGTCGCTGCAGAACGATTATTGCAATTGATGGCAGGAAAACCTCTGGAAACACAACGCGTCGAATTAACGTCTCCACTCCTTGTGCGTTCATCTTGTGCAGCGCCACCTTCTCAACACCTATAAAAAAAGAGATTGCACTCACCCCTCTATAATGCGTTACACCCACCCCCTGCAATGAGTTTCAGGCCGTAATCGGGGTCCCGACATTTTTTCCCTGCGTTTTCCCTGCTGAGCAGATAGCAATACATGCAGAAGAGAAGAAAGAAGTATTTCAAGACGCGTACTGGGTCGAGAGACACCGAGTAGCCAGCGTAAACCCGCCATGTTGCGTGACAAACCTCTTTTTCCTCTTCCTGTGGAACCCAAAGAGGCTTTCAAGAGGCTCATTCTCTCCCTAAATACTTCTGTTGTTCTCTCTTTCCTCTCTTGCTTAGCGGAGAAAACGCAGGGAAAAAATGTCGGGACCACGTTGAGATACTCTCCTAAGCCAAACGACTTTATTTTCTTAGACCCGCCCTATGACAGCGAATTTAGCACCTATGCTCAAAACATCTTCGATATGAGAGATCAGGAGCGTTTAGCATCTTATCTACTAGAAAATTGCCAGGCTAAATGCATGCTTGTCATCAAAAATACAGAAGCTATTTTTAGCTTATATGGTCAGAAGGGCCTCACCATCAAGACCCTCAATAAAAAACACCTTGTAAGTTTCCAGGATAGAAATAACAGAGATGCAGAGCATTTGCTGATAACCAACTTTTGAGGTAGGTGTTATAATTCCTTCATGAATCCGTAACAACTACTTACTAGGCTTTAAGAAGTTCTATGAAATATCTCTCCATTCTTTAGCGGTGGCGAGAAGAGAAAGGTGGGCTACGTTCGTTGTTGCGACAACTACATCATACCCACTACTTGTTAGCATCGATGCTTGGGCCGCAAGAATTACGTCGCCATCCAAAGCCTTATCATGAGCTGTCGGTTTCCCTTGTTTTCGCACTTGTGCCCAAAATTGGGCTGCAACAAGCATTGTTTGTGTGGTCAAAGGAATGTAGCCAAGAACACGTTTAAGTTCATCCAAACGCTTAATGCCCTTTCCTTTGTCAATCCTTAGCAACTCTCGACGGATTTCATAATCTGCTATTTCAGGGACTCTTATTTCAAATCCCTTCTCGGATACGGACACTAACCACTGACTACATTGATCTCCTGCTAAAGCAGCCTTAGAATTCGTTAATAATCCTAGGATACCTGTATCAAGAAGAACGACAGTGTTCATGGAAACAGCTTTCGACTAGAGAGTCGGTCTTCGTCGAGTGCCTGTTTCAATTGCTCCCATGTATCGCGCTGCTCTTGTTCATTCTCCTCTTCATCCTCCTCACGCCAAGATTTTAATAAGTGTACTAAAGCGAGGTGCTTTTGCGTATGCTTCAAACTATGTCTAAAGGGACTCCCGCTTAACTCATGATACAGTACTTGCGAGAAATTATCATTTTTTATTTTCGCCAACGTTTGCTCCCACAAATGTCCATTTGGAGTCACTGAGGAATTTTGCATCTCTTTTTGGGAATGAACAGGAAAAAACCTTGAACTACTATCATTGTGAGCTAGTAGTTCATAGGCTGCATTTGAGTTTTCCAAGATGACATTGCTCATCGCTACCTCCTCAAAAGATTATCTAGTTTCTCACCTTTGGCTGACGAAAAGACATTCCAAACATCTGTATGCAATTGGTCTAACTGTCGTTTGAAAGCTCCTTGTTCTAAGGATATCTCTTTCTCGACAATTCTATCAATATCAAAAATAATAGCTCCCTGCCCACCAAATTCTGATTTTGTATCTCCTAGTGTAATTATGAGTACATTTTCAAAATTCAAATGAACTTGAATGCGTAAGAGAAATCCAGGCTCAGAGCTAAGTATACCATTCGGTATGTAGTCGTTTGCCACCAGCCAATCACCTAAATGGTCTTGATCAGTTTCTTTATCAAATCGATTGATATAGCGAAGTCCAATCCGAGTAATTACTTCAGGTTTCAAAACGTCTTCGACTTGTTGCCAGGCTGATAAAACATCGTTACGCATTGTTTCCCACCCTTGATATGGGGGTAGAGTATTGACACTAAAAGAGTTCTCAGCAAGTTGAAGAATTAAAGATCGGGATTTGTGTTTAAATCGCACTTTTTGTGGTTGCGGTAGGAGCTTTGTCCCTGTGCCAGACGATCCGAACTCGAATTGGAAGCCCATTTCAAGTACCGGTTCCATCTCTGGATATTCATTTTGTATATATTTAAAGAGTTCTCCTGGTAAAGAAGGTCTCCATTCCTGCGTCTTGGGTAGTCGAAAACGTATATCACATACTGCCTCGGTAATAGTTGTATTAGGATACGTTGGATATCCATTGCTCATGACATTCTCCTACTTCAGAACATGTTCGAGGCTAAACTGCTAGAAGTGTCCAAACTATATAGAAACACACATCGTATGCTACCGTATAAATTATATGACATTCCTGTCTGTAAGGAAAGTTCTTTATCTAGACAAGAGTTTCATTTTTTACACTCAATCTCCTGTTCAACTGTTTAACAAGAATATACAAAACCTCATAAAGGTATGTTATACTCTCCCCATGATTATAGGTGCATGTGAAATAACACTGCACCTGCCGGAATGTCATTCTCTCAAGGACAAAAGGCAGGTGATTAAATCGGTGATGGCACGGGTACGCAACCAGTTTGAGGTGGCGATTGCCGAGGTTGCAGATCAGGACCTTTGGCAGATCGCGAAACTTGGTGCAAGCTGTGTCAGTAATAGCAAACAGCACGCAAACGAGATACTTGAGCGCGTGCAACATTATATAGAAGAGACACGTCCAGACGTGATTATCTCAAATGTTGAAATAGAATTAATAAGTTGGTAATTATATATGTCAATAAAAATACTATCTATGCCTCAATTACTTGAACCAGCATGGCTTCTAGGCGTACGCGTTGATCGCATCTCACAGCAGCAGGCCGTAGAGCAGATCGACCAGCTTGTGATGCGCCATTCCGAAAACCCAAGTACGCTTCTCTGTCAACAAGTTGTGACGGTCAATACCGAGTTTGTGATGATGGCACAATATGATACCGTCTTTCGCAACGTTATTAATCATGCCGCACTCGTTGTTGCTGACGGCGTGGGGATTGTATGGGGAACGCGCTACATTGGCAAACCAACGCCCGAACGCGTTACCGGAACTGATACACTTGTGGAACTTGCGAAACACTGTGCAAGTAAAGGCTATCGGCTCTATCTGCTTGGTGCCGCTCCTGGCATAGCGGAAGAAGCAGCTACACGCCTACAAGTGTTGGCCCCAGGCTTGCAGATCGCTGGGACTCACGCTGGTTCGCCCTCACCCTTAGAAGAAGATGCGATCATTGAGCGCGTGCGTGCTGCACAGGTCGATATTCTGTGTGTCGCCTATGGCGCGCCAGCCCAGGAATTGTGGATCGCGCGGAACCTCTCGCGCTTGCCCGTTGCGGTTGCGATGGGGGTTGGCGGCGCGTTTGATTTTCTATCTGGCCGACAACCGCGGGCACCACATGTCATGCAGTATCTGGGCCTGGAATGGCTCTATCGCCTGTACCGCGAACCCTGGCGCTGGCGTCGTATGCTTGCGATACCACGCTTTCTGCTCCTGCTTGTGCTCAAGGGACGGAAGGGATAGGGAACAGTATGATTTTAGAAACACCACGTCCTCCGACGATGACAGTCTCACGCCTGCGCTTCCTCATTGAGGCGTTCAAGGGCAGACGTGTGCTGGTTATTGGTGATATGGTTGCGGACCAATACCTGATTGGACGCCCAACGCGCATCTCGCGTGAAGCTCCTGTCCTCATTCTCGAATTGGATGAGGAGCGTACAATTCCAGGTGGTGCTACCAATGTCGCGGTCAACGCTCGGTCCTTAGCAGCCGAGGTATTTCTGGCAGGTGTTGTGGGAAGCGATGTGCCTGGGGAAAATTTGCGCCGTGCAATACATGAATTAGGCATGCATTCCGAAGGCTTGTTTACAGACCCAACGCGTCCAACTTCCACGAAGACACGCATTATGGCGGGTAGTCCACAGATTGTACAACAGCATATTGTGCGTATTGACCGCGTTGATACGTCTGATATAGCGAAGCCATGCAAAGCACATATACTTGATTACATCAAAATGATGCTGCCCACAATTGACGCAGTGGTACTTTCGGATTATGAGAACGGCGTGATTAGTCCTGACATTATCGAAGCCTGTATTCCTGTCGCGCGTGGCTTAGACAAGGTAATTGTGGTTGATTCGCATGGCTCACTCTTCCGCTTTCAAGGTGTGACGGCATTGACACCAAACCAACCAGAGGCCGAATTAACACTCGGCATGACGATTACAACACAGGAGCAGTTAGATGAAGCGGGGCAACGTTTGTTGAGTGGTAGCAATGCTCAAAGTGTCCTGGTGACGCGGGGCAGTGAGGGCATGAGTCTGTTTGAAGCGGGCAAAGCACCTACCCATTTTCCTATTTACTCGCTGCCAGGTGCCAGTGAAATCGTTGATACAAATGGAGCGGGTGATACTGTTGCCGCCACCTTCACATTAGCCCTAACGACTGGAGCAACGATGGTCGAGGCAGCCTATCTTGCGAATGCAGCGGCAGCCCTTGTTGTGCGGCGTCTCGGCGCGGCAAGCAATACGCCTGAAGAATTGATGCGCATCTTAACGGACAATGTATAGAAGCGGCTTGGCGGAAAGCATGACAGGCGGGAAGAAGCGTGACAGGGTTTGGTGGGGGGAAAGCGTGACAGGCGGGAGGAAAGCATGACAGGGTTTGGTGGGGGGAAAGCATGACAGGGGCAAGCCCTGTCACTACCATACTTCCCGCCACTGCGTGGCTTGCCACGTGATTCCGTGTATGGTAGTGACAGGGCTTGCCCCTGTCATGCGCCCAATCCTTCCCGCCACTGCGTGGCTTGCCCCTGTCATGCGCCCAACGTGCTCTATATCTTAAATCTAAAAGAAGAATATATCAATGAATAACACACCAACAAAATATTATATGCGCGATGAACTCGCTACAGAAGTCCACCGTAGGCAACAAGCTGGAGAGCGCGGCGTCTTTACCAATGGCTGCTTTGATTTACTACATCTGGGACATGTGCGCTATTTGCAGGAAGCACACATGCACGGTGATTTTCTGGTACTTGGTTTGAATAGCGATGCGAGTACACGCCACCTCAAAGGGCCTGGACGCCCTTATGTGCCAGAGTTGGAGCGAGCCGAAATTCTGGCTGCGCTATCTTGTATTGATTATGTGACAATTTTTGATGAGCTAACGGCAAGTCTCCTTGTGTCGCTGCTACAGCCCACAATCTACATCAAGGGCGGTGACTATGCGAGTATCCAGGGCGGAACGCCAGATATGAGCCGTTTGCCGGAAGCAAAGGTAGTGCAGGAATACGGTGGCAGTGTGCAATTGATTCCATATCTGCCTGGGCATTCGACAACAGCACTTATTGCGAAGATACGCGGAGAATAATTTATAATGGCAAAAGATGCAATAGAAAAACCTGAACATAATATTATACCTGTTGTGACATCAGACGTTACCACGTCCGAGCAAACAGCGATACCTGAACCTATGGTCGAGATAACTCCTGTACAATCGCAGCCGAGTGAACGACGCGAGATCGTGAAGTCGGCCGGCTTTGTGATGCTGGGCAATCTCGGTAGCAGTGTGATGGGTATGGTACGCCAGATAGTAATCACCGCAATTGGCTCACAGGTTGCTGGCCCGTTCAATTCAGCTCTTTTGCCTGCACAGACATTTAATGACTTTCTAGTGAATGGCGCTGTGTCTGGTGCGCTCATTCCTACGTTCAACGATTATTCCGCACCAGAAAAACGTGACGAGTTGCGCCGTTTAGTATTTACGCTGGTCAATCTCATCGGTATAATTATGCTCGTTGCTTCACTATGCTTCCTCTTTTTTGTCTCGCCCCTGTTCGTCAAAACAATTTTGGCAAAATACACACCAGCCGGACAGGCATTGACGCTCCAATTGTCGCAGATCATTTTCTTCTCGCTGGTCGCGCTTGGACCATTCGCAGTGTTACTTGCTGCACTATACGCACTAAAAGAGTTTGGCTGGCCTGCCTTCGCAACCGCCTCGTATCACGTTGGTATTATTATTGGAGCAGTTATCGGAAGTCTTGTAGGAGAGCACTATTACGGGCATCTCGGAATTGCCTTTGGCGTGATTCTTGGGGCAGTTGGCGAAATCGCGCTACTGATTCCAGGGTTACGCCGACAACGCTTTGGCTATATGTTTGTGCTTGACCTCAAGCATCCCGCTATACGCCGTATTCTTAGATTGTATGGACCAGTAGCGCTAAGTTTTCTTGTGAGTACAGCACTTATTTACTTCGACCAGTATCTTGCCGCAAGCTCACGGTGTTTAGCGTTCGCAACACATGTTGGTGGATGTGGTGAGGCAAACTACACAGCATTGCGTGCTGCAACAACGCTGATACAATTTCCTATTGGACTGGTTGCCGCCGCTCTCTCCTTCGCGGTGTTGCCCACGTTATCGCAGCATGTACGCGATGGGAACGATGAACGCTTCAAAGAGACACTCTTGCTCGGCTTTCGACTTGGCTTGTTGCTAATGATTCCTGCCGCTGCAGGACTGATCGTGCTTCAAAATCCTATCGTTGACCTGGTGTTCCGCCATCACAACTATAACCCGCAGAACGCTCGGTTGACCGCTATCGCGTTACAAAACTATGCCTACCAGTTGCCTTTTGTAGCGATGGATCAGTTGTTGATTGCGGCGTTTTATGCACGTAAAAATACGGTTATCCCCGTTGTAGTATTGTTCGTAAGCATTCTGGGTTATCTCGCCGTTGCGCTTCCCTTTAGCAATACCGTGCTGGGGATGCCTATGTTGGCACTTGCCAATACGGTACAGAACTCGATGCATGGTATAATTTTGTTGATTCTGTTACGTTTTGTCATCGGCTCAATTCGGATACGCGAAACAGTACCTACGGTACTCAAAATTCTTGTTGTGACAGCGGCAATGGTTGCCGTAGCGTGGGTTGTGCAGGTATTGCTTTCGCATATACATCTGTTCTCACTGGATACACTGTTAGGATCGTTGCTCACGGTGATTGTGGCAGGTGGTCTGGCGGTGGTAGTGTTCTTCGGTGGCGTGTTGCTGCTCAAGGTTGAGGAAATTGGAATGTTGAAGGGCGCTATACTGGCGAAATTGGGGCGGAAATAATGGTTCTGTAGAGGCTTCATGTATGTCGGAAGAGAACGAGAAAACAATACAAGAACTCCACAAAAACCTCATAGATCGAATAAAAGGCTACATTCACTCGCATGACGTTGAAGTGGCCTTCCGCACCGTGCCGCGTCACCTGTTCTTGCCCTACCTACCGCTCCAAGAGGTGTATCAGGACAAAGCGATTATCACCAAGTTGGTGGATGGACGTTTTGTAAGTTCTTCGTCACAACCGACTATGATGGCGATTATGCTGGAGCAGCTCGATCTGCACAAGGGGCAGCATGTGCTTGAAATTGGCGCGGGTACGGGCTATAACGCGGCACTTATGGCGCATATTGTGGGTGAAAACGGACATGTTGTCACTATTGATATCGACGAAGACCTTGTAGAGAATGCGCGCAAAAATCTCATGACGGCAGGTTTTGAGCATGTGCAGGTCGTGTGTGCAGACGGTGGACTCGGTTTTCTTGATGGCGCACCATATGACCGTATCATTTTGACAGTCAACGCAGGCGATATTACTCCTGCCTGGCATGAGCAACTCGCGCCAGAGGGACGGATTCTACTGCCCTTAAGCGTGCGCGGCCCACAGATATCGGTTGCGTTTAAGCGTGTGGAGCATCACTTCGAGAGTGTCTCAATACAGCCTTGCGGCTTTGTGGGGCTGCGGGGAGCCTTTGCAGAACAAGGTTTACAAGTACAACTCGCTCCCGAACCAGGGATGCTCTATCTTACACTAGGCGAACCTCAGCCTATTGATGCCCAAGCCGTTACACAATGGCTTACCGCGCCAACACAGAATGCGCAAACACACGTCAAGCTTAGCATTCAGGAGTTGTTTTACAACCTACATTTCTGGCTTGCCCTGCATGAACCGCGTTTTTGTAGCCTCACCGCGCACCATTCAGCGGTAGAGCGCGACCTTGTTCCTCAGCTCTTTCCCTTACTCGGCAATATTCCCACCTATAGTACAGTAGGTGTTCTCAGTCAACACGGGTTAAGCGTGTTAAAATATACAGTAGATGAGAAGATAAAGCTTCCTCCTATGACAGCAGGAACATTCCCATCATTGCCACCTGGGCACTTGATCGTACTCACCTTTGGGAATGACGATGAGCTAACACAAGCACTCGTCTCATCGGTTGAAACATGGGACATATCAGGTCGTCCCAGTGAACAAAAGCTACATATACGTGCATATAGAAACGAACAAGCGATTGTGCCTACTTCACAGGATGTTGTGCTAAAAAAACAATGGACACAATTTGTATTCCGCTGGTAGCATTGTATGAAGAGAAAGAGGTGGATGATGCAATATAGAACGGGACAAGCAGCCGATAAACAATTTTTACGAACTATTGCCGAAAATAACTATGAACTGCCTCATGGTATCGACAGCTACGACTTTGCCAAAGCCTTGCTCGCCAATCTTGGCTCCCCTGATGGCGAACTACGTGATGAGTTAAGTTACATGACTCTCGCAAGTGGTATTATCGACAAGGGCCTGCTGACAGCAGAGCAGATGGAAGCATTGCTTACCACTGTCCTGGATAATAACCACTTGTTTTATAGGATAGGAGAGGTAAACACCGACACAGTGTTTATGCGCAGTTTTTCTAACCTGATCGTCGCAGCCATTTTGTATACCGATGCAAGAAATCCTACATTATCGGAAAAAGTATTACAAAACATAAAGATCACGTTGCAACGCTACGCCGAAGCGGAAAAGGATTGGCGTGGTTACGTTGAAGGAAAAGGTTGGGCGCATGCTATGGCCCATCTTGCTGACGCACTTGACGAGTGTGCGCAAAATCAGTTTATGACACCCGAAGACCGCCAGGATATTCTTCAAACCATTAGAAATCTCGCACAACTACCGGAACCGCTCTATCATGAGGAAGATATGCGCCTCGCCACTAGCGCCCAGCATATCATTATTGGTCGTGAAGTTGATGATATTTTTCTCAATAGTTGGCTAGCATCGTGTTTTGTGCAGCGTGACTCAGATGTTACCAACTGGATGAGAGCGACAAACGTCAAAAACTTCTTACGCAGCCTCTACTTTCTCCTGATATGGGACAACATGTTGCCCCCCGTTTCCGCGCAAATCTCTGACATCCTAAAACAACTCGACGATGTATACATCCAAATCGCCGACGGTCGATAATAGAAAACGTCAAAGCGCGTGACCCCCGATGCGACGGGGGTCACGCGCTTTGACGTTTTAGGCAAAACTCGGAGAGGCTCTTCTCTGAATGGCGAGATAACGGGAGAAAAATACGAAGGCTTATATTTTTGTAACCCTTTGCGCCCTCCCATAGCTTGACGTATAATAGAAGTACATTATCAACTACGCTGGCAAGGAAGGCACGATGGGGTGCTATGTGTACGCCATACTTTTATACCCCATCCCCTCTCTCCCAGAATTGAGGAAAAGATGTACAAAGGTCAATCAGGTATGTGGTCCTGGCTCCTACATCGCGTGACAGGACATGGTATTCTACTGTTCCTACTTATTCACATCGTCGATATATCACTGCTGGGTTTTGGCCCACTGGTTTACAATGAGGGTATTGTGCTTTTTGACCAAATCGTTGTACGCCTGCTCTCCCTGGCATTGATTGGGGCGGTGTTGTTTCACGCCTTCAACGGTGTACGCATCATGTTTATCGACTTCTGGCGCAAAGGCGTACGTTATCAGCGAGCCATGTTTATCGGCGTACTGGTATTAACTGTCCTCGTGTTTCTACCCATGTCCTACTACGTCATTGTGCCTGGACTATACTGGTTTACTCATGTCCCCACAGCAAGTCATGCACCTGGACATTGATACATCCTGTAGGGACCGATTGATCGCGTCCTCGTTAGCAATTGTTCTCATAAAGGACGCGATCAATCGGTCTCTACACAAAGTTACAAGAGGGGCTTTATCATGTTGAATATATCGACCGGTCGTGGTCCACGTCCAGCAAGCGGCGGCTTTGAAACCTTTTCCTGGTATTTTTTTCGCGTCTCTGGCGTCGTTCTTATCTTTCTCGCAATCATACACCTGTTCGTCATGCATGTGACCAATGATGTTCATTGCACAACATACCAGTTTGTGGCAATGCGTTATGATAACCCACTATGGCGTCTCTTCGATTGGTTGCTACTGACATTAGCACTCACTCATGGTATGAATGGACTGCGCGTGGTCATCGACGACTATGTACGCTCACGCGGGCCACGTCTCGCGCTACTCTCTACCGCGGGCGTCTTGTTATTAGTCTTTTTTATGTTGGGAACAATCACACTCATTACCTTCCAGCACACAGGCGCACTCGGCCCAGCATGCACAGTAAGGTAAATACACCCTGGTAAAGATAACGAGGATATACTATGTACCACAAATTTGATGTAGTCATCGTCGGGTCCGGCGGTGCTGGCTTAATGGCTGCGATGCAACTGCCTCAGGCCAGCGTCGCGGTCCTGACAAAGGTCTATCCCACGCGTTCACATACAGGCGCGGCACAAGGAGGTGTGGCTGCTGCACTCGGCAACCAGGAAGAGGACCACTGGAAGTGGCATATGTATGATACCGTGAAGGGCGGCGACTATCTTGTAGATCAGCCTGCGGCAGAAGTCCTGACGCGAGAAGCTATCGACGCCGTGTACGAGCTTGAGCATCGCGGTCTTCCTTTCAACCGCACAGACGATGGACGCATTGACCAGCGCCGCTTTGGTGGACACACGCGTAATTATGGTGAGGGCCCTGTTCGTCGCTCCTGCTATGCCGCTGACCGCACCGGACATATGATTCTCCAGACAATGTATCAGAGCGCCATTAAGAATCAGGTACGTTTCTTCAACGAATATCTGATGCTCGACCTGCTGATGAACGATGGGCAAGCGTGCGGTGTTGTCGCGCTCGAAATTCGTACGGGCGAAATTCACACCTTCCATGCCAAAGCTGTGCTGTTTGCGACAGGTGGCTATGGACGTGCGTGGCGTGTCACCAGCAATGCTTTTGCCTGTATGGGTGATGGTATGTCGGTAGCCTACCGGCGCGGCATCCCCTTGCAGGACATGGAGATGTACCAGTTCCATCCTACAGGTATCTATAAGGTAGGCGTCTTGCTCAGTGAAGCGGCACGCGGTGAAGGTGGCAAACTGCTCAATGGCAAGGGCGAATACTTCATGGAGCGCTATATGCCGACGCTAAAAGACCTTGCACCACGCGATATCGTGTCGCGCTGCATTGTGCAAGAGGTGAAAGACGGTAATGGCGTTGATGGTAAGGATTATGTCTTCCTCGACGTGCGACACCTCGGCGCGAAAAAGATTGCAGAGAAGTTACCGGATATCACCGACTTTGCCCGTAATTATCTTGGCGTTGAACCGATCACAGAGCCGGTGCCAATTCAGCCAACCGCGCACTACGCAATGGGCGGTATTCCAACCGATGTTGATGCACGCGTTGTCATTGATCCACAGTGGACTGTTTCACCGGGCTTCTATGCTGCTGGTGAGGTCGCCTGCGTCTCTG
>JAABUQ010000906.1_pt1 | contig 67518 bp, 61 predicted proteins | sample 5560001 | NCBI WGS metagenome assembly JAABUQ01 (sample SAMN10711888, study PRJNA513371) | rock metagenome | isolation source: Antarctica rocks | place: Antarctica: Victoria Land, Finger Mt nord | collected 2015-12-18
TGGTCATCACATAGTCGCCGAGCGCGAAGTTCATGGTGCCGCAATCGAGCGTGCAGATCTCGGGCAGCAGTTCGGCCACGTGGGCGAGGCGCTCGGTCGGGCCCACCATGTCGGTGCCGGCGGGATCGAGCGGCAAGGGCGCCTCGCCGCTGCCGAACACGACGTCGCCGCCCATGCCGGCCGTGAGATTGATGACGACGTCGCTGCCCCCGTCCCGGATGCGTGCCACCACCTCCCGGTAGAGATGTGCCGAACGGGCCGCCTTGCCGGTGTCGGGGTCGCGAACGTGGATGTGCGCGATGGCGGCACCGGCCGCGGCCGCCTCGATCGCGGCAGCCGCGATCTCCTTCGGCGTCACCGGAACTTGACGGCTCCGGGCCGTCGTGTCACCCGCGCCCGTCACGGCGCAGGTGATGAAGACCTCGGGGTTCATCGGACGCTCCTCATGATTCGATCTCGTCGATCCTCGGACCTTGAGAATGGCGCAGGCTCGGCCGATGGACTTGACGCGCCACGACGGGATGGTGGCTCAAACACGACGTCCATTTCGGTTCCGGTTGCAGGACGGGTTCTTAACCCCGCTGGCATACCGTCCCATCACTCATAGTTGTCCTTCGGACGCATCGGCAATGGCATTCGGTCTCGTCGCGCTGCTCACGGTTTCGGTGCTTCTGCTCGCGGTCTTCGGATCGGTCGTGGTCGCGACGAGCCGTGGACGGACCGCGTCGCCGCTCCGACGGGAAACGCTCGAGGATCCCCTCACCGGGATCGGCAACCGGCGCGCGCTGTTCCGCTCCGGTCCGACGTTGCTGGCCGAGGCGCGGCGCGGCGGGCGGCCGGCCGCGCTGCTGCTCATGGATCTCGACGGCCTCAAGGTCGTCAATGACCTCCACGGTCACGCCGCGGGTGATCGCCTGCTCGTCGCCTTTGCCCATATGGCCCATGACTACCTGCCGCCGACCGGTCTCGTGTGCCGGATCGGCGGCGGGGAGTTCGCGGCCTTGCTGCCGGGCGCGGACGGCCTCCGAGCCCGATCGGTGGCGGACGAGATCCGCGCGCTGTTCGCCCATGTGGCGATCCCCGGCCCTCGGGGGCCCGTGCGCAGCACGGTGAGCATCGGCACCGTCGCTTCCACCGACCTCCGCACTGGGACCGCCGGTCCGGACCTGAGGGCACTGCTCGACCGCGCAGGCTGCTGCCTCTCGGCCGCCAAGGACGGAGGCCGCGACCGCGTCGCCGACGAGGGTGGCGCCGGGTCGGACGGGACTGGCCACGCTGGCGTAGAACCGGTCGCTGTAGCCCCGGACCGTCTTTCCTTCATCTGACGGGCCGCAACTCACCCTGCCGGCTTCGGTCGCGCCGGGGAGCCGGGTTGCGTTCCCCGTCGGCGGGGGCTGCTCGCGCGATGGCTCCGGTTCGGAAACGCTGGGCAGGGCTACGGGAGCGGCTGATCGGCCGCTCGCGTTCCGCCGAGCGTTCGGGCCGGCGCGAAGCTCGTCCTGCGCGGCAGGTGGGCTTGCGGCCGCAGCGGCGTGGCGTAGTCTCGCAGGATCGTCGTCGCCCACCCGTCGGGCGATCCGAACCCCGCGAGAGCCCATGCGCCGCCCCCATGTCTATGAACGGTCCGTCCCGCGCCCGCGTCGCGACGCCTATGAGCAGCCGGCGGCCGATCCGGCAGATGCGGCATTGACGGTTGCTCGCGCCATGCCGGCCCTCATCGATGCTGCGGAAGCTGCCGGGCTCGCGACTTTGGCGGCCCTCCTCGAAGCGGCCCGGGTCGAGGCAGAGCGCGCGGGATAGCCTTCGGGCCTTTCCGCGTTTGTCGGGACGCGCCCGTCACGCCGGTTTCGGTGGTGTCGGCAGACATCGATCGAGAAGTTTGTTCCGGCTGTCGGCGTCATCCGGGAAACCCGCGGCCGCGAAGCTGCGGCGCAATTCCGCCAGAGCCGCACCGACCGCCGGCCCCGTGAACCCCCTGGCCACCACGTCCTCCCCGGTAAAAGGGAAATCCGGCGTCGGACTGTCCCGCAGGGTGGCGATGGCGGCGCTCCATCCAGCGTCTTCGTCGGGATCGGAGGCCCGCGCGAGCCGCAGCGCGTCGCTCAGGGCCGCACGGCCCTGTTCGAACAGCAATACGCGGAGCCGCATTGCATCGGGCGGCCGCGCACCGATCGACGCCGACGCGATCAGGCCGGCCAGCAGACGGTCGCGCTCGGCGTTGGACAGACGGAGTGTGTCGCGCAACCGGTCGACGTCGCCCCGGCTTCGCACTGCCAGGGCGGACAGCCGCAGCAGCGGGTCGACCCCCTCATCGCTCCGTGCGGCGAGCCGAGCCATCCCTGGGACGTCCGTCGGGCCGCCGAGGATTTGGTCGAGCAGGCCCTCCCAGCCCATGACGTCCAGGACCGCGGCTGCCGCCGGTGCGGCCAGGAGCTTCAGGAGTTCGGCACGGACGCGCTCGCGCGACAGCCGGTCGAGCCCGTCACGGCTCGCCACCGCGGCCGCGAGCCCGTCGATGTCGAGGCAACCGAGCCCGTAGGTGGCGTGGAAGCGGAAGAAGCGCAGGATGCGAAGGTAATCCTCCCGGATGCGGGTCGCGGGATCGCCGATGAAGCGGATGCGCCCGGCCGCGAGGTCGGCGACCCCCGAGGTCGTGTCGTGCACCCGTCCGTCGAGCCCGGCCGACAGGGCGTTGACGGTGAAGTCCCGCCGCTCGGCATCGCGCGCGAAATCCCGCCCGAAGCGCACCACGGCATGCCGGCCGTCGGTGTCGATGTCCTCGCGCAAGGTCGTGACCTCGAGCGGCAGGCCGCCGGCCAGCAGCGTCACGGTGCCATGGGCGATCCCGGTCGGGATGGCGCGAACCTTCGCGGCTTTGGCCCGGGCCAGGACCGCCTCCGGCAAGGCCGTCGTGGCGAGATCGATGTCGCCCGGCGGCAGTCCGAGCAGCGCGTTGCGAACCGCTCCACCGACCACGCGGGTCTCCTCGCCGTCACGGTTCAGCAGCACCATGACACGGACCAGGCGCGGGTCGGCCAACACCGCCGCATCGTCGAGCCGTCCATCATGGGTCAGGCGGAGCGCGCGCAGGGTCAAGAGACAGACCTGGACTCTGCAAGCGTTATTGGCAGCAGTATTACGACCTTGTGGTCCGGGAAGGCCGGGGGCACCAGAGTCACCTGCTCGTAGCGCAGCAGGCCGTCCTTCGGGTGGTTAAACGATCGGGTTCCGCCGTCCCGCATCGAGACGTTGTGGTTGTCCCACAGGCGCGCGAAGTCCGGGCACTCGCGGGCAAGGTCGTCAGCTAATGCCTTCATCGCGGGATCCTCCGGATGGTGGGCGGTGTCGGCCCGGAATTCGGCGATCAAGCGGCGGGCGCGATCCTCCCAGTCGCAAATGAAACGCCGCGCCGTCGGATCCCGGAACACGTACCCGAGCAGGCAGGGCTCGCGGCTCCCGAGCCAGGGTGCAAAGAGGTAGGAAGCGGCCGGGTTCCAGGCGCGGACCGACCATAGCCGGTCCAGGAGATAGGCCGGAACCGTCGCGGCCTGGAGCACCGCGTCGAGGGCGGACGGCACGGGCGTCGGCTCCGATGCGGTCGGAGCAGCGGCTGCCGGATCGCGAAGACGGGTCAGGTCGAAGAGGTAGACGCGCTCCGCTGCCGTCAACCGCAGCGCGGCGGCTAGCCGGGCCAACGATGCGGGCGAGAGCGAGATGTCGCGTCCCTGCTCAATCCAAGTGTACCATGTGGTCGACAACCCGCAGAGCTGCGCGACCTCTTCGCGCCGCAGCCCCGGCGTGCGGCGTCGGCCGCCGAACAAGGCCGGCTCGCCCACCGCGGCCGGCGTCAGGGCTTCCCGGCGGGTCCGAAGAAAGGCGCCGAGAGCGCGACGCTGGTCGGCCAGAAGCAGCATGGTGGAACAGCCGATACCAGGATAAATGCGCTACTTCTAGCGTGCCTTGAATTCGGACAGAAAGGCCTTCCGTCAGGAGATCCGACCGTGAACCCATCGCAGAACGCCTTCACGGCTGAACATTATGCCCCGCGCGCCGAGGACTATGTCAGCAGCCCCGACCACAGCCGCGGCGACGACCTCGACCAGGTCGAGGCCGCTCTGCGGGGAGGTGGCGTCGGCCGGGTGCTCGATCTCGGCTGCGGGGGCGGTCACGTCAGCTACCGCGCGGCGCCCCATGTCGACGAGGTCGTGGCCTGCGACCTCACCCAGAGCATGCTCGACGCCGTGGCGCGGACCGCCGCCGAGCGCGGCCTGGCGAACGTATCGGTGCGCAGGGCCGCGGCCGAGCACCTGCCCTTCGCCGACGCGAGCTTCGACGCGGTGCTGTGCCGGTTCACCACCCATCATTGGCAGGACATGGAGGCGGGGCTGCGCGAGGCGAGGCGCGTCCTGAAGCCGGGCGGCCTGGCCATCTTCATGGATTCCGTCGCGCCGGCCGATCCGGTCCTCGACACGCACCTGCAGGCCGTCGAGTTGCTGCGCGACGCGTCACACGCCAGGAACTACAGTGTCGCCGAATGGCTGGCCGCCTTGTCTCGCGCGCGCTTCCGCATCGAGAGCGTGACGGCCCGCAAGCTGCGCATGACCTTCGCGACCTGGATCGCCCGCACCCGCACGCCCCCGGACCATGCGGCCGTGATCCGCTCGCTCCAGGCTGGCGCGCCCGAAGCGGTACGGCGGCACTTCGCGATCGCGGAGGACGGCGGCTTCGACCTCGACACCGCCACGCTGGTCGTTCGGGCTGGGTGATCCACGTAAAGGTACTGTCTCAGTTCGAAATCCGAGCGGAGTCAGCCACCGTCGGCATGCCGTTCGACATTACCAAGGCTATGGTCTGCCAGGGTGGAAGGAAGGCGTACGCTCGCCGCCCGGCTATCGTCTGCTCGTGGAACGGTTTACGGACATTCGCACCCGACTTCTGCAATGGCCAAGACGCTGATCACGCTGGGCTTTGCCGACGATGCAAAACACTTGATTCATGCACAAAATCTACAGACGCTTCAGATCCCAATCCTGACCGTCAGCATCCGTGCTGACCAACTCCGCCGTCCATTCTTCTGCGGAGGATCCGAAAACGCCTCGCTTCAGGGCAATACCAGCCAGTGGGTTGTAGGCGACCTGGATGGGAAGAATGGCCTCGGAGAACATCGGCGGCACGCACCCAATGACGCCGTTGATACCGGCATAGGTCGGATTGAGGAACACGTCCGTCCGAACGGGCGCTTTGTTTCTATTCTCGGTCGCAAAGCTCACTGTGGCTGTCGTACCCGCAAATCGCCCGGTTTCATTGTCGATCTTGAAGGCAAGCGGTCCCATCGCAAACGCCGCCTCGACAATGTACGGCATTCGGGAGGCACCATGCGCGAGCGGACACCAACCAAGCTGGCTGCCATCGATGGCGATCACATAGGCATCCTCGGGTTTGATGACGCCTTCGCGCCGATACTTGACTCCCTTTTTCAACTTCGCGTCAAAGGCGGTCGTCCAGCGAAGCAAAGTTTCGTTGTGCGGGACGATCATTCCGGTGGTCGGTGGGTCGCAAGAGAGATCCGGGCCGCGCTCAGGCGAAACAGCCTCAACCCACGCGACTACGCCGTCTTGTTCGAAACGAAAGTCCGGCTCGCCCTCGGGACGCGAGGTGATGGTGTGACCGCAAGCCTTAAGATGGCGGGCCAGCAGCATCTCCCACACGCGTTGAAAGAATTTCGGATCAGAACCGCTGGTGAGTTCCGACACGAAATGCTTGTTCGCAAGTCCGGCGGACAAATGCCCATTCCAAAGCTCTTCGTAATAGACCAGGGATCGAGGATGCGATGCCTGCCGTTTTTTCAGAAACTCCTTCACGCTCGCGTCCATCTTCTAGTCCCGTGTGGTGGTGGCTTTGAGCAGATCGACCAGGCTTTCGCCGCCCTGGGAAGGATCGTGTCGATCGAGGTGCGAGCAGCGGCGTGAGGAGAGGTGGTAACGGCGGTTGGACTACGGGCTGCAGCAAGGCCGCCGCACAAGGGTGTGGAACCCTGGCGGGAATGCTCGGTGATATAGATGCCGCGTAGCGGGCCGGTGCTGATGCAAGGACAGCGGGCTAATAAGAAACGGCCCGTCCGAAGGAGGGCTCCCGAACCTTCAGACTGCGAACGGCTCAAAAAACCAATCGCATCGCTCAACGGCCATGGCGAAGTTGAACCGGCCAGCCAGAAAGTGCGCAGTGTCGGCGTCGAGCGGGTACGAGCCCGCGGCTTCCGTGTCCTCTGGCGCAACCTGGGCAATGGTCCGCATCTCGGGGATATAATCTTCCGGTACGTCGAACTCATAAGCGAGCCGTTCCGTCCGCTTGTCGTATCCTGTGACTCTGTGAACGATGCTCATGGTTCTATGCGCCTCGCGCTGACCGCCTCGGACACCTGTTCCCCGCTATCAGCGTCGAATCCACCGGCGTGGTTCCCGCGACGATCGTATCTCTCGACATGGCCGTGCTGATAGTCCCACTCATAAATCCAATGATCGTCTTTCCAGCGCGCCCTCAATCCTCCTCCTAAGCGGGGTGTTTTTGCCCTTGCTCGCGAGGCGCCTCGGAAGCCCTTCAGCTCCTTCGGCGGTACCACCACAGCTAGGATGCCCCGCACGGACTGCACCACCGAGCAGTGAACCGGCGCTCAACGCCACGATTGCAGCTTCGGCGAGCATATGCGCGAAAGCAAGTGCAACCTGGCGACGGCGACCAACGATCCCTGCGAGGCTGGTGCACGTGGACGACAAGCTGGAGCGACAATCCAGCTTCCGCTCCAGCGATCACGATCCATCGATCGCCTCGGTGGACCCGCGCTGGCGCCACGAAGCTCCGGTGGCGGGCGCGCTGATCCTCCGCTACGCTTCACACGCCGCTGTCCCTCGTCCTACTTTGTCGGGTGCACCTCATACATCAGGCTCGAGAGCATCCGGACCAACCCGGCCCGGCACGAAGGAGGGTCCATGCGCAGCTTCGCGGAAGCCAGGCAGTTCCTGATCGATCACCGCGACGATTACGCGGCGGCCGTGGACGGTTTCCGCTGGCCCGATGCGTCGGGCTTCAACTGGGCGCTCGACTGGTTCGACGCAGAACTCGCGACCTCGACAGAAAGCCGCGACCGCACCGCGTTGCGCATCGTCGACATCGCGCGCGACACCGATCGGGCGTTGAGCTTCGCCGAACTGTCCCGGCGTTCGAACCGGGTCGCCAACCACCTCGCGGCGCTCGGCCTCGCGCGGGGCCATCACCTCATCCTGCTCTGCGGCAGCGTGCAGCCGCTGTGGGAGACCCTGCTGGCCGCCATGAAGATCGGCGCCGTGACGATCCCGGCCGCGACTCTCATGACACCGTCCGAACTGGCCGACCGCATCGCCCGCGGCCGCGCCAGGATAATCGTGGCGGCGCCCGACCAGGTCGCGAAATGCGACGCGGTTTGCGGCCCGGACATCCTGAAGGTCGTGACCGACGGGGCGCCTGCGCCGGGCTGGGCGAGCCTCGACGAGGCGGCCGCCATGCCGGACGGCTTCGTGCCGGCTTCCCGCGCCGCCGGAGACGACCCGCTGCTGCTCTATTTCACCTCCGGCACGACCGCGCAGCCGAAGCTCGTGCGCCATAGCCACGCCAGCTATCCGGTGGGGGCGCTCACCACCATGTACTGGCTCGGCCTCAGGCCCGGCGACCTCCACCTCAACGTGTCGTCGCCCGGCTGGGCCAAGCATGCCTGGAGTTCGGTCTTCGCACCGTGGAATGCCGGCGCCGCCGTCATGGTGGTGAACCAGCCGCGCTTCGACGGTGCGGCCCTGCTGGCCGCCATCGGGCGCTGCGGGGTCGCCACGCTCTGCGCGCCGCCGACCGTCTGGCGACTCCTGGTCCAGGAGGATCTCGCACGCTACCCCAACACGTTGCGCGAGGTCTGCGCGGCCGGCGAGCCGCTGAACCCGGAGGTGATCGAAAAGGTCCGGCGCGCCTGGGGCCTGACCATCCGCGACGGCTACGGCCAGACCGAGACCACGGCATTGGTGGCCAATTCGCCCGGCCAGCCGGTGAAAGTCGGCGCCATGGGGCGCCCCATGCCGGGCTACCGGATCGCGCTGCTCGACCCCGACGGTCGGCCGGCGCGGGAGGGCGAGGTCTGCTTGAGGCTCGGGCCCAACCGGCCATTGGCCCTGATGCAGGGCTACCAGGAGGCCGACGGCTCGCTCGGGGGCGCCGACGGCGACGTCTACCGCACCGGCGACGTGGCGTTCCTGGACGACGACGGCTATCTCACCTTCGTGGGCCGCGCCGACGACGTGTTCAAATCCTCCGATTACCGGATCAGCCCCTTCGAACTCGAAAGCGTGCTGCTCGAACACCCGGCCGTCGCCGAAGCCGCCGTCGTGCCGCGGCCGGACGCCATCAGGCTCTCGGTGCCCAAGGCCTTCGTCATGCTGGCCGCGAGCGCCGTGCCGAACCGGGCCACGGCGCTGTCCATCCTGCGCCTCACGGCCGAGCGCCTCGCCCCCTATAAGCGCATCCGCCACATCGAATTCGTCGACGCCCTGCCGAAGACCATCTCGGGCAAGATCCGGCGCGTCGAACTCCGCCGCCGCGAGCAGGACGTGCCGGATGGGTCGGCACCCCAGGACCCGGGTACCCGGGTGTTCGACACGGCGTCCTTCACGGCCGAGGAGTTGCAGGGTTGAGCGATGGAGCGGGGCGGCAGGCGGCGCCTCGGCAGATGACTGCCCGTGCGGCCTCGGGACAGCGGGACCTGTCCGAAGCAGGCGCGACCGCACGGTGGCGGCTTGACTGACCTCCTGCCCCACGTTCCACTGATTGCCGCCACCTTCCTGTTGGCCGGCATGGTCAAAGGCGTCATCGGCCTCGGCCTGCCGACCGTGGCGATGGGCCTGCTCGGCCTGGCCCTGCCGCCCGCGCAGGCCGCGACGCTGCTGCTCGTGCCGTCGCTGGTCACGAATCTGTGGCAGCTCTTCGCCGGGCCGCGCTTCGGTTCGCTGCTGCTCCGGCTATGGAGCATGATGCTGGGCATCTGCGCGGGCGCCTGGGCCGGATCGGGTCTGATCACCGGCAGCACCGCACATCTCGCGACGGTGGGGCTGGGCGCGTCGCTGGTCGTCTACGCTGCCATCGGGCTCACGAGGCTCACCCTGCGCGTGCCGCCCCGGGTCGAACGTTGGGCCGGACCGGTGGTAGGGTTGACGACCGGGCTCGTCGCGGAAGCGACGGGCGTGTCCACCATTCCCGCCGTGCCCTATCTCGGCGCCTTGGGACTGGAGCGGGACGATCTGGTGCAAGCGCTCGGCCTGTCCTTCACGGCCTCCACCCTGGCGCTCGCTGCCGGCCTGGCGTCGCACGGTGCACTGCCTCTACGGGCTGCGGGCGCCTCCGTGCTGGCGCTCCTGCCGGCGCTGGCCGGTATGGCGCTCGGCGGGTGGCTGCGTGCGCGGGTGCGGCCCGCAACGTTCCGGCGCTGCTTCTTCTTGGGCCTGCTCGTGCTCGGGAGCGAACTCATCTGGCGGGAATTCGGGTGAGCCAGGACGGGGGCGCGGGGCACGGAGGTCGGCATTGGGTGGGAGAGCGGGCTGGCCGCTCCTCGGCTCGAGCTGGCCGTTAGCGCGGTGGTCGCCCGGATGCCGGCCGGCGTCCCCCTCCACATCGCCATCGATCTTGCGGTATTATGGCGCAATCGCCACAAGCGTAGCGGATAAAGCGTGAAGAGCTAAGGCAGAGACAAGACGCACCGGAGGGCCAGCTTGCTCGGCCCGTCTCCCGACGCTCGTTCAAAGGTGCATAGCTCGATATCGCCAGTCCATGTGTTCAGGCGATAGAGGCTGGTGGAATTCGGGATCGTGACGACCCGATATCGCTGCATGAATTGCGCGCCGCCGTAGACGATCGCGAGCACGACCGCGCCAGCCAAAATCGCATCCGCTGTCGTGGTTCCTTGCACGATCCACCCTCCCCACCGTCTCCCTTTTAGCACAGGGAGAGTCAATTAGTCGCGCACGAGTTGATCCTAGTTGCCCCCTGCTGTGGGCGTGCGAGGTTGTCCTCCAAAGGTGGGTGGAACGGACAATGGCAGGCATCGTCGAGAAAGTCTTGAGCTACAGACGTGCTCAATGGCACAAGTCCGCAAAGGAAGGGGATAACCTCGAACAGATAGTAAGAAGCGTTTATAAGAAGCTAAACCGCTCCAACAAGCGAACAATCGATCGCGATACAAAAAGTATTAGATGTGGAAAGCCTGAAGAATTAGATTCTGGTGGAATACGGCTGCATTATACCGCAGACACACCCGGTGAATTCGCGTCCGTGGTTCGGACAGCAACAGATGAAGACGAAGATATTGCTACGGACTCTATGGCTCCTCTAGATAATTCTGAATTTCTGGACGCTGAGGCCTTTGTATTAATCGTTAAAGATGACGTGTTCATATGCGTTTCAAGGCTTCGGGAAACAGTAGTCCGATTTATAATTGCAAAAAGCATTGAGAAGGCAGGATTTTCTGACGACGCCGTTGGATTTGAGCTTAGGGCCGCAGCAAATGTCGACAAAGTGGATATGATCCATCAAGACGGCGTCGATGAAATCGACTTGCGGATTGGCATTTATGCCGCATCCCATCTTCATGCTGAACGCAAATTGTCGGCCTCCGGTTTACAAAGAGGGATTGCGCGAGCTTTCCAGGCACTAGGAGGGTTTGAAGATGAAGAGCAAAATGACAATCTTATCGTTGGGGTGACTTTAAAAGGTGACGCTAGGCTGAAGACCGGAATTGTTGTTGGGCAGAAGAGGCTAGATACGATTGCTGAAAACATCATAAATACTGCGGAGGATGACGACAATTTCAAAATTAGGACACGATCTGGTGCGAGAATAAGCCAGGATGAAATTTACATTCGAGGAACAGCAAGCGTCGAGAAAGAGGGAAGTCACTGGTCAGGTCAAGCGCCTGGGCTGAATTGAACAAATTCTACGAAGGACTTAAGGCAAATGGTTCGCTGGAAAGGTAAAATAAGGCTCGTATGGGCAGCATTCGCCGTCGCATGCGGGTCTTTGTCTGCCTTCTATGTGCAACCGATCATCCATAATAATGCCGATGCAAATAATTTGACAGTTACTGTTTTCACAGTGTTTGCCGGTGTTGTGATAGCGTTGCTCACTGTAATAGGTGATCCGGCGCTCATGCCGGGTCACAACTGGAGATCTGCTGAATTTGCTTATCGTAGAGCTGATAATCAACTAATTATACAAGCTTCGCTTTTCTTTCTATATCTTTTCGTAATATTTTTATTCCTGGCATGTTACGTATTGAAAGGGTTGCCGTTCCATCCGTTCACTTCTAGATTAGAGATGAGATTAGAAGCAGTCTACTGTTTTTTCTCAGCGGTTTCCTTTGTGATATCTTTTTCGCTCCCACTGACGATGCTTCGCCTTCAACGGAAGCGACTGGCGCTTGAAGTTGAGCGCCGTAGGCGTGAGGCTGGGATCAAACCTCCCCTAGGCGTATGACTTCCACGCCAATCTCGGCAAGGGCAGCGAGGAAGAACGTCGCTGTGAACGCTCCGCGGCTGAGTTTGCTGGCGACAGAAGCCTGAGTCTCCTCCCATCCCTTGTCACGAAGCTTCGCCGCTAGCTCCTCATAGGTGAGGTCGGCCCTCTTCAGTTCGGCCTTGAGGAACCGTTTGGCGCGGTCGGCCCATTCTTGCTCGTGCGTTTTCCCTGCCATCACCTACCGTGCCGGATGCGAACGAAACATAGCGTATCTGACATGATTTGCGTTGACAAGCCTACCCAGAATGATAGCGTATCCGCTATAAACCGAGCGGATACGACATGTCGCAGCACTTCCTCCTCACCCGCCAGGCCAAGACCCTGAGCCTTGCCCAGGTGTTCCGCATGACGGACGTGGAAGCCGAGACGGCGTTCCGGGCCGTCCGCTGGCCTGAGACAGACGGCGCCCCGGTCTGCCCCGAATGCGGTGGCCTCGACGCCTATGAGTGCCGCCGGCCGAACGGTGCCATGCGCTTTCGCTGCCGCGCTTGCCGCCGCGACTTCACCATCACGTCGGGAACCCTGTTTGCCAGCCATAAGCTGCCGCTGCGCAGCTATCTCGCGGCCATCGCCATCTTCTGTAACGAAGTGAAGGGCAAGGCCGCCCTGGCCCTCTCCCGCGATCTTGGCGTGTCCTACAAAAGTGCGTTCGTGCTGGCTCACAAGCTACGAGAGGCCATGGCTGAGGAGATGAAGGGCCGCGTCATCGGCGGCGAGGGCCGGGAAGCCGAGGTCGACGGCGCCTACTTCGGCGGCTATGTGAAGCCCGCGAACCATAAGGAAAACCGCCGCGATCGGCGCCTTGCCGCCAATCAGACCGGCAAGCGCAAGTCCGTCATCATCATCCGCGAGCGCAACGGCCATTCAGTGCCGGCCGTGTTCGGTTCGGAGAGCGCGGCACTCGGCTTCATCAAGGCCCGGATCGCCAAGGGCACCATCGTGAACGCCGATGAAGCGCCGGGCTGGGATGCCCTGCATGCGGCTTTCGAGATGAAGCGCATCAATCACCAGGACGCCTACAGCCAGGACGGCGCTTGCACGAACCTCGCTGAGGAGTACTTCAGCCGCCTTCGCCGCGCCGAAGCCGGACACCATCATCACATCTCCGGCCCGTACCTCCTCCGCTACGCTCAGGAAGCCTCCTGGCGGGAAGATAACCGCCGGGTGTCCAACGGGGACCAAGTGCGTCGCTTGGCTGGCCTTGCCCTTGGCAAGCGGACCAGCCCGGATTTCGTCGGTTACTGGCAGCGCCACCAAGCGGCGGCGTAAGAGCAGTTTGGGTTGAAATGATTTCTGAAGGGGTGTAACGGTTGCAGTCCTGACAAGCGAAACGGGCCGCCATTGGAGTGGCGACCCGTCCCTCGGTCAGGGAGAAGCGTTGGCTAGACCCGTTCCGTGCAAGCCAGAGCATAAAGCTCTTGCGAGCGTCGTCTAGCCAGTTTGGTCACCACCCTAACTGCCTAGAAAGGCTCGACAAAATGGCAAAAATACCTCCAGAGGTCATCGCCCCATCGCAGCTAAATCTCGAGCTGCAAATCGCCGCCGAGGTGGAAATCGACGGTGTCGGCATGGGCGTCTTCAACGACGGCAAGTCTTTTCTTACTGTGCGTGGCCTCGCGCGCATGTGTGGCGTCGATAATACGTCCATTGTCAGGATGACAGCCAACTGGACTGAAAAGCCTCTGAAGCCGCGCGAAGCGAAGATCCGCGAATTAGTAAGAGAGCAAAACGCGGATGATACTATCGCCTTTATTGCAACCATCAAAAACGGTACCGTTCACCATGCGGTTCCTGATGCTGTTTGTATGGCGACATTGGAGTATTATGCATTCGAGACAAAACAAGGCGATAGCGAACGTGCAGCCAAGAACTATCGCCTGCTTGCACGTAAGGGATTCAATGACTTTGTTTATTCGCAAGTAGGGTATAATCCTGCAGGCGCTTTCGATATTGCTTGGCAGCAATTTCATGATCGCGTTTCACTAAGTCACCACACTGTCCCAGACGGGTATTTCAGCGTGTTCAAGGAGATCGCTGGTATGTTCGTCACGCTAATTCGGCAAAAAGCCAGCCTAGGCCCATCCTTCATACCAGACATTAGTGTAGGAATAGCTTGGGGGAAACATTGGGTTGCAGAAAGTCTGGACATCATTTACGGTGACAGATTGAAATATGACCATTATTATCCGCTCTACTTTCCGCAATCAGCTTCTAATCCTCAAAAACCCTTCGCATACCCGGACGAAGCCTTGCCGGAATTTCGTAAGTGGGTCAAGAAGAAGTATCTCAAGGAAAATTTACCTGTTTATCTTGAAACCAAAGTCAAACAACAAGGCATAACTGCGCCTTCTGCCAATAAAGCGCTTGCGGCGTTCGGTGTTGCACCCAAAAAACTTATCAAATAGGAGCGTCGCCTCGACCCGTTCCTAGCCGTTGCACCATACGAACGAACATGATCGACTCCCGCCAGCAGGGCGGTTCCGCCCCGCTCCGCGGCCCTGGCGTTTTCAGTTGCGCCGGGGCTGCGGCCCTGTTCACGCCTGTTCAGAACGGCTTAGCGGCAAGCGCCTTGCGGGACTCCTGAACAAGGTTGTCTGTATCCTTAATGATGCGCGACAGTCTCTCGCGCTCCCGAGCGGTTTCATTAACTATCCTGGTCGCAGGTTCAACAGTTAACAAACTGTTAATACACGACCGATTTGCAACTTTAGCACGTAGAAGAGCGATCATTTCTAGGTCTCTAGCTGCTTGACGTTGGTGAACGCTAGCGATCGAAATTAGGTTCACTTGATTTGCTCAATCCAATTTCTCACGCCAAACCCTACGTCGCGCCCGCTCGCTCCCCCTGCTTCACGCCAGCCGCCACAGCGTTGCCCGCTGCCGCATCCCCACGTTCTGCACCAATCCACGTGCTTCGAACCGCGCCATCACGCTCCCGACCTTGTGTGCCGTCGCGAGCCGCAAGCGCCGATCATCCGTATCCCAGCTTCGTTCTGCGATGACGTGCCGGGCGAGCTGCCGCGTGCACAACGGCTCATCCGAGGCCTGTAGAGCCGTCTGGCACAGGTCGAACAGGTCCGACCGTTTCAGGGCCTTCGTGGCGCTGTGATAGGATCTGGCGGGCCGCTCTGAGGCTTGCGGGTCGAACAGCCGGACGACGGCAGCGACATGCGCCAGGTCGGCCTTGGCTTCGAATAGCCGAGCCTCAAGGCTTTTGATCTGGGCTACGATCTCGGCCTGTTTCGAGCGGAGCGTAGTGAGGATGAGAGGTTCGGTCATGCCTCCGAAATGGGGCTGGACCGGCTAGCCCGCTTGTGGCGGTTGCGCCATGATACCGCGATCTTGATCGCTTCGATCCATCCATCGCGCCGGGAACGGGCGCGCCCAGCCATGGTGGGTTCCTGTACTACGAGGGTCTGGAACTGCTCGACGGACTGGCGACCCCGAAGCTCAGGTTCGGGGTGCCCTTAATCCCTGAGGCGCCAAAGTGAGTTTACGAACCACACGGGAAGTAGCGCGCACAGGTCTCCTATCCGTCCTTCGACGTAGCGACCGGCAATTTCCAGCCCCGGTAAAGCGCCATGAGGCGCAGGAACACGCAGAGCGTCATCCCAGCAAAGGCGACAAGGACCGGAGGCAGACCCAACCCCGTACCCGCCGCCACCACCAGCGCGCCCGCCAGTGCGGCAACGGCGTAGATGTCCGAGCGGAGAACGGTCGGCACCTGTGCGGTCAAGCTGTCCCGCAGCATGCCACCTCCGATGCCGCTGACCATTCCCAGGATGGCCGCCATCGGCCAGTTGATCCCCTGATCGAGCGCCTTCTGTGTCCCTGCGACCGCAAAGACCCCGAGCCCGACCGCGTCGAAGAACAGGACCGGTTGTTCCAAGCGCTCGAACACCGTGGAAAGGCGAAAGACCAGCAGCCCGGCCAGCACGGCGAGCGCCAAGTTATGCCAACTCGCGATAGATGTTGGGGGGACGGCACCGATCAGGAGGTCGCGGGTGATGCCGCCGACCACGGCCGTGACAAAGGCGAGCACCAGGACCCCGAACAGATCCAGGCCTCGTTGCACGCCCAGCGCCGCCCCACTAAGAGCGAAGACGAAGGTTCCGAGGAGATCGAGCGCCTCGACCAGTAAAGTCGTCGGCTCGATATTGGTCAAGACGCAGCCGGCGCAGCAACCAACCAAACTCCGGCGGCGGCGAGCATCGCTTCGATTCCGGTGCGCAGCGTGGGATGGGTCACGGGCGCAAAATCCGGCGCGTGGTTGGCCGGTATCTCGTCGAGCTTTCCCGCTTCTTCGGCAGCCTTGAACTTCTCGGGATCGATGCCGCCCACCACCCAAAAGACCGCCGGTACGTCCCATGCTACGCCGAACAGGCCGAAATCTTCGCTCGCCGTGGCGGGCTCGATTTCGTGCACGCGGTCCGTACCGAAATGACGCTCCAGGGCAGCCACCACCTTCTTCGTCGCGGCCTCGTCGTTGCGGGTCACCGGATACTCGCTCAGGACGCTGAACTCGGGTGACTTCGATGCGCCCGAGGCCGTAGCCTCCGCCTCCAGAATGCGCTTGATCGCGGCGAGGACGCGGGCGCGCACCTGGTCCTTGAACGTGCGGACGTTCAGCCGAAGGAGGGCCTGGTCCGGGATGACGTTCTCGCTCATCCCGGCGCGCAGTGTGCCAACCGTGACCACCGCACTGTCCGTCATCGCCACCTCCCGCGAAACGACGGTCTGAAGGCGCATGACGGCGGCGGCCGCCATCACCACAGGGTCGATGCTCTTCTGCGGCATCGAGCCGTGCGCACCGCGGCCGAACAGCGTGACCTCCCAGCTGTCCCCGGCCGAGAGCATGGTTCCAATGCGCCAGCCGATCTGACCGGCGCTGAGCGGCATCACGTGCTGGCCCAGCGTGACGTCCGGCTTCGGGAAGCGCTTGACCATCCCGTCCGCGAGCATGGCACGGGCGCCCTGGGCAGTCTCTTCTCCGGGCTGGAACACGGCCATCACCGTGCCCCGCCACGCGGCGCGATTCTCGGCCATGATCCGCGTGGCGCCCATCAGCCAGGCCACGTGCATGTCATGGCCGCAGGAATGCGCGATCGCGGTGGATTGGCCGAACCGGTCGGTTCCGGTTTCCTGGCTGGCATAGGCCAGTCCTGTGCTTTCCTTGATGGGCAGCGCGTCCATGTCGGCGCGCAGCAGCACCGTGGCCCCGTCCCCGTTGCGCAACAGCCCGACGACGCCTGTGCCGCCGATGCCTTCCGTGACCTCATAGCCCTGCTTCCGAAGCCAGGCCGCTGCGATGCCCGCGGTTCGGTGTTCCTGCATCGACAGCTCGGGATGGGCGTGAATGTCCTTGTACTTCTCTTCCAACTCGGAGAGCAGGTCTTCGGACGGGTTTGGAAGCGCGCTCATCTCCGTGGCGTGAATACCGGCATCGAGTGTCATGATCATGTCATCTCTCAGCGTGAGTCATCGATGTCCGGTCCGGGTGGGACCACGGGGTCGCACCAGTACCCGGTCCGCTCCGCCTCGGTCAGCACCAGGATCTCCCGGGCAAGCCGCAGCACCGCCTCCGCCGGAAGCGCATCGGGATGCTCGACGAGCGTCAGCAACTGGAGCACCTGGGAGCGCTGGGCCAACCTGACCCCTTCCGGACCGGCAGCGCACAGCAGGCACATCGTCGGCTCCTCCAGACCGTCGCGAACGGCGTGGATGGTAAACTGTCGGCCGAGACAAAGGATGCCGGTCAGCGTCTGCCGGTGCCTGATGTGGCTCGCGTGATTGAAGGCGAATGTGGGGCTGACGGGTACGAACGACTGCTTTCGGACGACCCAGCTTCGCTCGGCTACGACCGCCTTGGGCGCGGCGCCGCTGCCGTGGCTCGACTGAGAACGTCTTCTGTGGAGTGGGGAGGTCCGCGTGCTACGCCCGGGATGGGCCGACAGCGGCGCTCGGGCTGATCCAACTGATCCAGCATCCTGGGGAATGCTGGCGCCGCGAGCGCTCGCTGAGAGTGCCGCACCCGGATGAGCGGCCGGGAAGCTTGCTCCGTCGCGCTTCAGCCTCGGCCGGGCTCGGGCCAGGAGCCTTGCGAACTTGCGCCGGGGCTCACCGAGGCGGCGATCCCACCACTCCGGCACGGGACACGGTCCGGCGTGATCCGTCGGCGTGAGTGCCGCGGGCACGGCAAGCGAACGCCCTGGCAACGACGGACGGACTCGGGCGTTGACCGAACGCGTCGCGCGCCCCAGGCGCTGCCCAGGCTTCAATCAGCTCCAAGGATGGTCATCATGTGGTTTCGGGCTTTCTCCATCTTGGCCGTCTGTGCTGCAGTCGCGCCAGCCGTCGCCTGGGCTCAGACGCCGAGGACCCAAGTGGCGGCCCCCGTCGCAACCTCGGCCGATCCCGTCGGGGCGCATGCGGCGATCGCGCAGGCGCAAGAGCGGCTGGCCGAGATCGATGCGACCATCTCGGTCCTTCAGGAGGACGCCGACAAGGTCCAGGGTGCCGCTCGGCAACGGGCGCATGACGCCGTCGCGAGCCTGCGCACGCTCCGGGAGACCTATCGCAAGGAGGTCGACGGCGTCGTGGCGCAGGGCCGACAGATGACGGCCGACCAGCTTACTGCAGTGCGGGCCGCCCTGACGGCGCCCTGGACGCAGTTCGAGCAGGCGCTCGATCAGGACGTCGCCGCCGTCAAGCTCGACGCCACCCAGCGAAAGGCGCTCGTCGAGGCCCGGATTAAGGCGGAGCAGGCCTATTGGCAAACCGTCATCACGGACCTGCAGGCTTCGGCCAGTGCTCTCACGGCCGAGCAGCGGGCCGCGATCGATGCGAGGATCGCCAGGGTCAAGGCGCGGGCCGACGAGGCTCAGACGCGCCTGACGAAGCTCGCCCATGCTGGCCAGAGCGCCTGGTCGACGTTGAAGCAGGGATTCGTCAACTCACGTCAGATCTTCGATGACACCTACCATGGCCGCTGAACTCGATCCGCTGTCGCGGCGTGCCATGGGCGGCACTGTCGCGTTTCGCGGGCTCTCCTCGACCATGAGGTGAACGTCCCTCTCGGATATCGGCGGTCGTCCGTGACGCTGCCCGACGGGGTGGATGCGGCGCTGGCAAGGCCCGCTCCGTCGACATTTGCCCGTGGCCGGATTCGTGTCACAACCGCGTCTGGGCGAAGCGGCGCGCCGGGGTCTTCGATCACATCGATCCGATGCACCGCGTCCGGGCTGGGCACGGGATTGATCGGATCGTGGCTGCCGGAAGCGCGGGCGGGCGAACGCCATTCGCGATCCGAGGGGCCGGGGCATGACGACGGAACAGCGTGGCGGGACGGATCTCGGGCCCGTTCTCGAGAGTGAACTGCGGACCGGGAGCGGCGTCGACAGCCTGCGCGCCGCCGTGCTGGCCAGACTCGCGTATGCGGTCGGCAAGACCACGCCCGACGCGAGCCAGCGCGATTGGTTCATCGCCACGGCGCTCACCGTGCGAGACCGCATCGTGCAGGGCTGGCAGCGGTCCTATGAAAAGACCAATGCGGGCGGCACCAAGCGCGTCTACTACATGTCGCTGGAGTTCCTGATCGGCCGCCTCCTGTTCGATGCGCTAACAAACCTCGGGCTGACCGAGCCCATGCGCGAAGCCCTGTCGGGGCTCGGCGTCGATCTCGATGCACTGCGGGAGGTCGAGCCCGATGCCGCGCTCGGCAACGGCGGGCTCGGGCGCCTCGCGGCCTGTTTCATGGACAGCATGGCGACGCTGGCGGTGCCGGCCTACGGCTACGGCATCCGCTACGAGAACGGCCTGTTCCGCCAGGTCGTCAAGGACGGTTGGCAGCAGGAACATCCGGAGAACTGGCTCTCCTTCGGCAACCCTTGGGAGTTTGCCCGCCCCGAGATCGCCTATGACGTCGGCTTCGGCGGCTCGGTCGAGACGGTCCGGGCCGGCGACGGCACGCCGCGCTCCGTCTGGCACCCGGTCGAGACCGTGGAGGCCGTGGCCTACGACACGCCGGTCGTGGGTTGGCGCGCCCGCCACGTCAATACGCTGCGCCTCTGGTCGGCGCGGGCCGGCGACCCGCTGCGGCTCGACGCCTTCAACCAGGGCGACCACATCGGAGCCATGTCCGACCGGGTCCGGGCCGAGGCGATCTCGAAAGTGCTCTATCCGTCGGACGCCACTCCGGCCGGACAGGAACTGCGGCTCAGGCAGGAATACTTCTTCGCCTCCGCGTCGCTGCAGGATCTCGTCCGGCGCCACCTCAAGACTTATCCCGACCTGCGCAACCTGCCCGATCAGGCCGCCATCCAGTTGAACGACACCCATCCGGCCATCGCGGTGATCGAGATGATGCGGCTCCTGGTCGACATCCACGCCCTGCCCTGGACCGAGGCCTGGAACATCACGCAGCACACCTTCGGCTACACCAACCACACGTTGCTGCCCGAGGCGCTCGAAACCTGGCCGGTGCCGCTGATGGAGCGGGTGCTGCCGCGCCACATGCAGATCATCTACCTGATCAACGCGCTGCACCTCGACGACCTCAGGGCGTCCGGACACAACGACACCGCCGTGATGCGAAGCGTGTCGATCATCGACGAGGGTTGGGGCCAGCAGCGGGTCAAGATGGGGACGCTGGCCTTTATCGGGTCGCATCGCATCAATGGCGTCTCGGCACTCCACACCGAACTGATGCGTCAGACGGTGTTCCGCGATCTCAACGCCCTCTATCCGGACCGCATCACCAACAAGACCAACGGCATCACGTTCCGGCGCTGGCTCATCGAGGCCAACCCGGCCCTGACCGCGATCCTGGTCGACGTGCTGGGGCCGGCCGTGCTCGACGATCCGGCCGTGCTCGAGCGCCTCGCCGCCCATGCCGAAGACCGGACCCTGCAGGCACGGATCAAGGCAGCGAAGCGCGACAACAAGGCGGCGCTGGCCAAGATCATCGCGAACCGGACGATGACGCAGGTCGACCCCGACGCGCTTTTCGACGTCCAGATCAAGCGCATCCACGAATACAAGCGCCAGCACCTGAACCTGCTCGAAACGATCGCGCTCTACAATGCGATCCGGGCCGAGCCTTGGCGCGACTGGGCACCGCGCGTCAAGATCTTCGCCGGCAAGGCGGCCGCGAGCTATCAGACGGCCAAGCTCATCATCAAGCTCGCCAACGACGTCGCCAAGGTGGTCAACAACGACCCCACCGTCGGCGGCCGGCTCAAAGTCGTTTTCCTGCCGAACTACAACGTGAGCCTGGCCGAGTCGATCATCCCGGCGGCCGATCTGTCGGAGCAGATCTCCACGGCCGGCATGGAGGCTTCCGGCACCGGCAACATGAAGCTGGCGCTGAACGGCGCCCTCACGATCGGTACCCTCGACGGGGCCAATATCGAGATCAAGGAGCGGGTCGGCGACGACAGCATCTTCATCTTCGGTCTGACGGCCGAACAGGTTGCGGCGCGCCACCGCACGGGCCTTGGGGCGCGCGACACGATCGCGGCCTCGCCCCGGCTGGCCGAGGTATTGGAAGCGGTGTCGTCGGGCGTGTTCTCGCCCGACGACACCGCTCGCTACCGAGACTTCGTCGATGTCCTGATCGATCGCGACCATTTCCTCGTCACGGCCGATTTCGACGCCTATTATGCTGCACAAAGACGGGTCGATGCGCTATGGCGGGACGAGGCCGCGTGGTGGCGCGCCAGCATCATGAACACTGCGCGGGTCGGCTGGTTCTCGTCCGACCGCACGATCAGTGAGTATGCCCGGGATATCTGGAACGTCCCGCTGCAAGCGGCAGAATGAGGGAGGGAGCATGGTGGAGAGCGGCTGGCGGGCATGCGACGGGGACGTCGCGGCCATCGTGGCCGCGTGCCACGTGGACCCGTTCGCCGTTCTCGGCCAGCACCCGACTCCCTCAGGCCCCGTTGTCCGGGCCTTCGTGCCCCATGCCGAAACCCTCCACGCGGTCGCGCCCGATGGAGGCGCGGTCCCGCTCGAGCGGCGCTCCGGCCCCGGCTTCTTCGAGGGGCTCGTGCCGGAGGAGCGCGTCCGCTATCGGCTTCGGGCCGGCAACGGCGGCGGAACGTGGGAGTTCGACAACCCCTACAGCTTCGGCTCGGTGCTCGGCGCCATCGACGATCACCTCTTCGTCGAGGGCACGCATCGGGAACTCTATCGCCAGTTCGGCGCCCATGCGCGCCGGCACGAGGGCGTCGACGGCGTCCATTTCGCGGTCTGGGCCCCCAATGCGCAACGCGTCTCGGTGGTCGGCACCTTCAATGAGTGGGACGGTCGGCGCCTGCAGATGCGCAAACGCATCGAGAGCGGGATCTGGGAGATCTTCGCGCCCGGCGTAGCGCCCGGCACCATCTACAAATACGAGATCCTCGGCCGCGACGGCGCGCTGCAACCGCTGAAGGCGGACCCCGTCGGCCTCGAAGGGGAGCTCCGCCCCTCGACGGCCTCGGTCGTGGCGGCTCCCACCCCGTTCGCCTGGAGTGACGGCCCTTTCCTGGCGGAGCGGAGCCTCGGGGACAAACGCCGCAAGCCACTGTCGTTCTACGAGGTGCACCTCGGATCCTGGCGCCGCGGCGACGGCAATGGCTTCTTGAGCTACGACGAAATCGCCGATCAGTTGATCCCCTACGCGCTCGACTTGGGGTTCACCCATCTCGAGCTGATGCCCGTCTCCGAGCACCCGCTCGATGCCTCGTGGGGCTATCAACCGGTCGGTCTGTTCGCGCCGACCCGCCGGTTCGGCGACCCCGAGGATTTCGCGCGCTTCGTCGACCGTGCCCACGCGGCCGGACTCGGGATCGTGATCGACTGGGTGCCGGCCCATTTTCCGGTCGACGTCCATGGCCTCGCGCGCTTCGATGGCGCGCCGCTCTACGAATACGCCGATCCACGCCGCGGCTTCCATCCCGACTGGAATACCGCGATCTATGATTTCGCCCGGCGCGAGGTCGCCGGCATGCTGGCCGCCAATGCGCTTTATTGGCTCGACCATTTCCACATCGACGGCCTGCGCGTCGATGCCGTGGCATCGATGCTCTATCTCGACTATTCGCGGAAAGCGGGCGAGTGGCTGCCCAACTGGGACGGCGGCAACGACAACCGCGAAGCGGTGGAGTTCCTGAAGCGCGTCAACCATCTCGTCTATGCGACCCATCCGGGCACCATGACGATCGCCGAGGAGTCGACATCCTGGCCCGGCGTGTCGCGGCCCGTCTACGCGGGGGGCTTGGGCTTCGGCTTCAAGTGGAACATGGGGTGGATGCACGACACGCTGGACTTCATGGCGCAGGATCCCGTGCACCGCCGCTGGCATTACGACCGGATGACCTTCGGCCTGCTCTATGCGTTCTCGGAGAATTTCGTGCTGCCGCTATCCCACGACGAGGTGGTGCACGGCAAGAAGTCCATCGTGTCCAAGATGCCGGGGGAGGAGTGGCAGCGCTTCGCCAACGTCCGCGCCTATTACGGCTTCATGTGGGGCCATCCGGGCAAGAAGCTGCTCTTCATGGGCAGCGAATTCGGCCAGATCGCGGAGTGGAACTTCGACCAGAGCCTCGACTGGCACCTGCTGCAATACGACCTCCACAAGGGCGTGCAGGATCTCATCCGCGACCTCAACGGCGTCTACCGGACGACGCCCGCCCTCTATGCCCGCGACTGCGAACCCGAGGGTTTCCGCTGGGTGGTGGCCGACGACCACGCCAACTCGGTCCTGGCCTGGCTTCGCTTGGGCGAACCCGGCGACGCGCCGGTGGCGGTCGTCTCCAATTTCACGCCCGTGCCGCACGACAGCTACCGGATCGGCCTGCCCTTCTCTGGCCCGTGGGAGGAGATCGTGAATACGGACGCCGGACGCTACGGCGGATCGAACCTCGGCAATCTTGGCGGCGTTACGGCGAAGGCGGAGCCTTCGCACGGACTGCCCGCCTCGGCGGAGGTCGTTCTACCGCCTCTGGCGACGGTTTATTTCCGATACGCCGGCACCAGAACATCGTAACCGCGACATGGTCGATCAAAAACCAGACCAGTACGCCACGGGGGGACAACAATGGACGGACGAACGTCGAACCAGGCGCCCATCTCGCGCAACGCCATGGCCTATGTGCTGGCAGGGGGGCGCGGCTCGCGCCTCCTGGAACTGACCGACCGGCGCGCCAAGCCCGCCGTATACTTCGGCGGCAAGACCCGCATCATCGACTTCGCCCTGTCGAATGCGCTGAACTCCGGCATTCGCCGCATCGCGGTCGCGACCCAATACAAGGCCCATAGCCTGATCCGCCATCTCGGCCGAGGCTGGAACTTCCTGCGGCCCGAGCGCAACGAGAGCTTCGACGTGCTGCCGGCGAGTCAGCGTGTGGACGAGAACATGTGGTATCTCGGCACCGCCGACGCCGTGTACCAGAACATCGACATCATCGAGTCCTACGACCCGAAGTACATGGTCATCCTGGCAGGCGATCACGTCTACAAGATGGACTACGAGAAGATGCTGCAGCAGCACGTCGACTCGGGCGCCGACGTCACGGTGGGCTGCCTCGAAGTGCCCCGCCTCGAAGCCGTGGCGTTCGGCGTGATGCACGTCGACGAATCGAGTAAGATCCTCTCGTTCCTGGAGAAGCCGAAGGACCCGCCCGCCATGCCGGGCAAGCCCGACGTGGCATTGGCCTCGATGGGCATCTACGTCTTCGAGACTAGGTTCCTGGTCGATGCCTTGAAGCGCGATGCCGCCAAGCCCGACTCCGCCCGCGACTTCGGCAAGGACATCATCCCCGAGATCGTCGCGGGGGGCAAAGCCGTGGCGCACCATTTCTCGCAATCCTGCGTGCGCTCCAGCCACGAGCACGAGGCCTACTGGCGCGACGTCGGCACGGTGGACGCCTACTGGGAAGCCAACATCGACCTCACCGCCATCGTGCCCGGCCTCGACCTCTACGATCAGGACTGGCCGATCTGGACCTACAGCGAGCTGACCGCGCCAGCGAAGTTCGTGCACGACGTCGACGACCGCCGCGGCATGGCGGTCTCGTCGCTGGTGTCGGGCGGCTGCCTGGTGTCGGGCGCCGGCATCCGCAATTCGCTGCTGTTCACCGGTGTCCGGGTGAACTCCTACAGTCACGTCGAGCGCGCCGTCGTCCTGCCCTATGTCAACGTCGGGCGCGGGGCGCGGCTCCTGAACTGCGTGATCGACCGCGGCGTGCAGATCCCCGACGGCATGGTGATCGGCGACGATCCCGCGTCCGACGCGCAGCGCTTCCGGCGCACCGACAAGGGCATCTGCCTCGTCACCCAGAAGATGATCGACAACCTCGACACCTGAGCCGGCAGGGCCGTGAGCCTCGAAGTCGGTTCGATCGCGTTCGCCTCGTCGGGCGCCGCAGCGGCTCGACGCGTGCCCAGCCATGGGATCGACGAGCTGTTCATGCAGGCGGCCCCGATCGCCGCGCGCTTGCCGGTTATGGGTCGCCGTTGCCGTTGCCTGCCGGGGCTCACGGGCCGGCACCGCCCCCCGCGGGCCTTCCGCGCGAGGCCGCGTTGCACAGCTTTCAGTCATTCCGTTAGAGTGCTGTCCCTGCCCCTTCCGCCGAAGGCTCCCCCATGCCGGTTTTGAAGAAAGTCGCGCTGCTGTCGAAGGAATACCCACCCTTCGTGTATGGCGGTGCCGGGGTGCATGTGGAATATCTGGCCCGTGCCCTTGCCAAGAGCATCGAGGTCGAGGTCCGTTGCTTTGGCGATCAGCAGGCGACCGAAGGGCGGCTCGCGGTGCGCGGCTATCCGCAGTGGGACGAGACCAAACGGGGCACCGATCCGCGCTTCGTCGGCGCGATCGACGCCTACGCCCGGTCCCTTGCCATGGCCAAGGACAGGCTCGACGCCGATCTCGTCCACTGCCACACCTGGTACACCGACATGGGCGGCGTGATCGCCGCGAAGCTATGGGGCGTGCCGAACGTCCTCACCATCCACTCGCTGGAGCCGCTGCGGCCCTGGAAGGTCGAGCAACTCGGTAATGCCTATCACCTGTCCGCCTGGATGGAGCGGACCGCGATCGAGGAAGCCGACGGCATCGTGGCGGTGTCGCGCGAGACCAAGGCCGACGTGCTGCGCCTCTTCGACGTGGATCCGGCACGGGTGCACGTCGTCCACAACGGCATCGACCTCGACGGATACCGCGCCGTTGCCGGCACCGACGTGCTGACCCGCCACGGCATCGATCCCGGCCGGCCGTTCCTGCTCTTCGTCGGCCGTATCACGCGCCAGAAGGGCATCATCCATCTGGTCAACGCGATCCCGAAGATCGACCCGTCCCTGCAGATCGTGCTCTGCGCCGGTGCGCCGGACACGCCCGAGATCGGCCAGGAAATGTCGGAGGGCGTCGCCAAGGCGGCCGCCCAGCGTCCCGGCGTCATCTGGATCCGCGAGATGTTGCCGCGCCCCGACGTGATCCAGCTCTATACCCATGCTGCGGTCTTCTGCTGCCCGTCGGTCTACGAACCTTTCGGCATCATCAACCTCGAAGCCATGGCCTGCGGGACCGCCGTGGTGGCGACGAGCGTCGGCGGCATTCCCGAGGTGGTGGTGCCCGAGGAGACCGGCCTGCTCGTGGACCCTGGCCTCGCGGCCGGAACCTTCGACCCTGCCGATCCGGCGCGCTTCGCCGACACGCTCGCCCAGGCCGTGAACCGCCTCGCGAACGACAAGGCGCTGCGTGACAGGTTCGGTGCGGCGGGGCGCAAGCGGGTGGAGGCCCATTTCAGCTGGGACGCGATCGCCGATCGGACGCTCGCCATGTATGCCGAAGTGATCGACGAGCATGCCGGTCGCGTCGCGCCCGCGGCCGTTGCGCAACGCTGATCCGGCGATGTCGTCCCCCCTGGGTCCCTATCGTGGCGACCTGGCTCCCGCCGGACGTGCCCCGGCGCTTCTGCCGAGATGGCGGCCTTCTGCCGCGACCGTCCGAGAACCCCCTCCCCCCGCAGCCTGCCGGAACAGCACCATGAAGACGGTCTCGACCACGCCCTTCGACGACCAGAAGCCCGGCACGTCCGGACTGCGCAAGAAGGTGCCGCATTTCCAGCAGCCCCGTTACGTCGAAAATTTCGTCCAGTCGATCTTCGACAGCCTCGACGGCTTCAGGGGCAAGGCGCTGGTGATCGGCGGCGACGGCCGCTACTTCAACCGCGAGACGATCCAGACCGCCATGAAGATGGCGGCCGCCAACGGCTTCGGCCGCGTCATCGTGGGCCGCGGCGGTATCCTGTCGACGCCGGCGGCCTCGAACCTCATCCGCAAACGCGGCGCCTTCGGCGGCATCATCCTGTCGGCGAGCCACAACCCGGGCGGCCCGGAGGGCGACTTCGGCATCAAGTACAACGCCGCGAACGGCGGCCCGGCCCCCGAGAAGACCACCGACGCGATCTTCCGCAAGACCAAGGCCATCACCGAATTTCGAACACTCGATGCCCCCGATGTCGACCTCGACAGCATCGGCGAGGTGAAGCTCGGCGACATGACGGTCGAGGTCGTCGATCCCGTGGCCGACTACCAGGCCCTCATGGAGCAATTGTTCGACTTCCCACGCATCCGGGCCATGTTCGCGGGCGGCTTCACCATGCGGTTCGACGCCATGTCGGCCGTCACGGGGCCTTATGCCGAAGCGATCCTCGAAGGCGCGCTCGGCGCCGCCCCGGGCACGGTGATGAACGGTACGCCCCTGCCCGACTTCGGCGGCCACCATCCCGACCCCAACCTCGTCCACGCCAAGGCCATCTACGACCTCGCCATGGGGCCCGACGCGCCCGACCTCTGCGCCGCCTCGGACGGCGACGGCGACCGCAATCTCATCATCGGACGCGGCCTCTTCGTGACGCCGTCGGACAGCCTCGCCGCGCTGGCCGCCAATGCGCATCTTGCCCCCGGCTACCGAGGTGGTCTCAAGGGCATCGCCCGCTCCATGCCGACCAGCGCGGCCGCCGACCGCGTGGCGGCCGCCAAGGGGATCGCGTGCTACGAGACGCCGACTGGCTGGAAGTTCTTCGGCAACCTGCTCGACGCGGGCCTCGCGACCATCTGCGGCGAGGAGAGCGCCGGCACGGGCTCGAACCATGTCCGCGAGAAGGACGGACTCTGGGCGGTGCTGCTATGGCTCGATATCCTGTCGGCCCGCCGGGAGAGCGTCGCCGCCATCATGCAGGACCATTGGCGCACGTATGGCCGCAACTATTACGCCCGCCACGACTACGAGGAAGTGGCGAGCGAGGGCGCCAACGCGCTCATGAAGGGCCTGCGCGACCGCCTGCCTGCGCTGGCCGGGCAGGCTTTCGGGACCCTGACCGTGAAGGCGGCCGACGACTTCGCCTACCACGACCCCGTGGACGGCTCGGACTCGGCGCATCAGGGCATCCGGGTGATGTTCGAGGACGGCTCGCGCATCGTCTACCGCCTGTCCGGGACCGGCACGGCGGGGGCGACGCTGCGGGTCTACCTCGAGCGTTTCGAACAGGATCGGCTCGACCTCGAAACCGCGGAGGCGCTGAGCGACCTCGTCGCGCTCTCGCGCTCCCTCGCCGACATCCAGGGGCACACGGGGCGCACGGAGCCGTCGGTCATCACGTGAGGGTGCGATTGGCAAGCGGGCCGGTGATCTCTGGCGCCCGGATCAGAAAGAGGGGTTCACAAGAACCGACAGGCCGCTACGGGTGGTGAACGGCGTCGGCTTTCATCCTGGATGGGCCTAAGCCGACATGCGCCTGCTGCGACGGAATGGACCGATCAGCAGCGGTTTTGGCCAGGAGAACTGATGACGGAATATGTTGCCCTCCTTCGAGCGGTGAATGTGGGCGGCACCGGGAAGCTGCCGATGGCTACGCTGACCGAGCTATGCGAGGCAGCGGGGTTCATCCAGGTGCGGACTTATATCGCGAGCGGCAACGTCGTTTTCCGGAGCGAAGGCACCGAGGACCAAATCCGATCGTCCCTTGAGGACCGGCTACGCCGCTATGCCGGCAAGAGCGCGGGTGTGGTGGTGCGAACCGCGTCCGAGATTGCCGACGTGCTGGCGCGCAATCCTTTCGACGATGCGCCAGGCAATCGGGTTATGGCGCTGTTCGTTGATGGGCAGCTACCGAGGGATCCCTTCGAGGGGGTGACGGGCACCAAGGACGAGCAGATACGCCTGGGAAAGCGCGAGCTGTTCGTCCTGTATCCCGGTGGCATGGCCGCCACGCGCCTCCGCATCCCCAGCGAGAAGCGCGGCACAGCGCGGAACATGAACACGGTTGCCAAGCTGGCCGAGATGGCGGCCGCCCTCGCCTAAGCGGAACGCGTGTAGGGGAACTGTTCGTCTTGCATGTCTCTCCACCCTTCCGCCAGATGCGGCGCGTATCCTGCCCGACGCTGATCCTGGTCGGCGAGCACGACCCGAGCTCGCCACCGGCGGCCCCCCGGGTGTTGCAGGAGAACATCGCGGGCGCGCGTCTGTCATGGGCATAGCCACAACTCACCACCAACGGCGCGGGTGGGTGGATAGCCGCCGGTCCGCTTTGCGGATGGAAGGGCGGAACATCGGACAAGGTCGCCCTGAAATTAGCTGGTCAACTACTGAGCGTCCGCAGTTCGCCGTTGCAAACACCAAGTACCGTGCGGCCGAGTAGCGCCGCAATGACCAGCGTCGCCAGGGCGAGCAGCGCAACGGCGATTGCGTCCGTAACGCTGCCGGGCTCTGCCAAAGCGAACCGAAGGGCGGCAATGCTGCTTGCCGCAAGAGGAAAGCTCACCGCCCACCAGGAAACACGGAAGGGGCAGCACGATGGAAGGTTGCGCAACCGTCCGAGCAGCACGGCGAGTACGAACAGGGTCAACATGTACAATGCTTCCGCGAACAGATCGGTTTTTCCCGTCGTGCCGATGTAAGCCGACGTGCCCACTGCAAACGGTGCCACGAGGATCAGCAACGACGGCTTCAACGCATCCGGCAGCGGCGGCTCGAACAGCAGTCGTGAGAAGATGAGCGTGAACAGCGGCACCGCGAAGAACAGACCCACAGCCAGCGCAAAGACCATGAGTCCGTGCATGGGCGGCAGACCGAGCGTGGGTAGCGCGAGCGGCACGTCCAGCAATCCGACGACGGGGATAATCCAGGCCGGCGTGGCATGGGTGACCTGCTGCCGCTCGCTCATCCAGCGGTTTACAATCAGCCAGGCAAAGACGATCATCCCCGCAGCCCCGACTACCCACAGGACTTGCGCAAGGCGGTGGGCAAACGGCTCCAGCACGATAGGTAGCAACAGCAGGCTGATCAGAACCGTGCCGAACAGGTTGCCTGCGATCGGATGGCGGAACTCGGTCCGGACGACGACGAAGGCGGTCCCCAGCTTGATCAGATAGCCTACCGCCACCAGGACGAAGGCGAGCACGGCCAAGCCAGCGATGGCCACCGCAATCCACTCGGGCGCACCATACCGTGCGTGAGCCAGCCGCCACGCCACCGATAGGCCAGCCAGCCCCATCACCGAGCCGAACAGCCCGACCGGCAGGTATTCCAGCACTGGCCGACCGGCGGAAACGAGGGTCTGCGATTCGCTCATGAGCCCGTTCCTGCCCAAACGTCGATGGACAATTTACCCCGTGCGGTCCCCCCCGTGATCATCGTGTAGGCGTCCTCAACCGTGTCGAGCGTGAACCGGTGAGGGTCCAGCGAGGGCAGAAGCTGTCCCGCTTCCGCCAACCGCGCCGCCTGGGCTAAGATCGCGCCGTGATGCGCCCGCCCCTCGCCGGTCAGCAGCGGCAGCAAGGTGAACACACCCGAGTAGGTCGCGGCGCGGAACGACAGCGCCGCCAGAGCGTGCGTGCCCCAGCCAAGCGAACTGGCCACGTGACCGAACCGGTGCACCGCTGCGAATGCGTCATCCAGCGCGCCGACACTATCATACACGAGGTCGAAGCCGCCCCCTTCGGTCAGCCGCGACACAAAATCCTGCACCGTTTCGGAGCGGTCGATGAACCCGGATCCGAGCTGCTCGATCACCCCTTGACTTGACGGCGATCCGGTTGCGAACACGTCAGCCCCAAAGGATCGGGCGATCTGGATGGCCATCTGGCCCACGCCGCCCGCGCCGCCCAGGACCAGCACCGTCTGCCCCGCATGGACTGCCATGCGGTCGACCAGGCCCTCCCAGGCGGTGATGAAGACCAGCGGCAGGACGCTGGCCTCCCGCATGCTCAGATTGGCCGGGTTGAGCGCCAGCAAGTCGGCGTCAACGGCCGCGTACTCTGCCAATGAACCCTGATGGCCGCCAACCCCGCCGGTCATGCCGAATACCTGGTCGCCAGACCGGACGCGCGTCACACCCGGCCCGACAGCTTCGACTGTGCCGGCGAGATCGATCCCCAGAATGGCAGGCAGCTTCTGCTTCGCGTGCTCCGCTGTGCCGGCCTGGATCTTGGTGTCGAGCGGGTTCACGCCGCTCGAGGCGACGCGGACCAGCACCTGGCCCGGCTCCGGAACCGGGCGAGCAACCGTGGCGACGCGGAAAGGGGTGCCATGCGCCTCGAGCAGCGCGGCGTGCATTGTGGGAGAACTCGGCATCGAGATCGCTCCTGATGAGAAGCGCAGAATCCACCCTGCCATCTCGCATGGCGATCATCGATATTGCACGAAGCTCATGCAGTCCTGTTTGGATCGGACATCACGTGGAATGGGGCGACCTTCGCGTTTTCCTGGCCGTAGCGCGCGAAGGCACGCTCGGCGCCGCTGCGCGCAAGCTCGGCCAAACCCAGCCGACGATGGGCCGGCGGCTTCGCGCGCTGGAGGGGGCGGTGGGACAGACGCTGTTTCAGCGAACGGGGGAGGGCTTCGTCTTGACCGATGAGGGCGCCTCTGTTCTCGGTCATGCGGAGCGGGTCGAGGAAGAAGTCTTCGCCTTCGAACGGGAACTGGTCGGCCAGGAAGCACAGTTGGAAGGCATGTTGCGCCTTTCCTCGTCCGATTGGTTCGGGACCGTCATGCTGGCGCCTATCCTGGCAGAGTTCGGCCGGCGACATCCGCGAGTCTGCGTGGAGTTGCTGACGGATGCGCGCCTTTACAGCCTGCCGCGCCGCGAAGCGGACATGGTGTTCCGCATCAAGCCGTTCGACGAGCCGGAAGTCATCTCCCGCCGCCTGATGCACATTCCCTACGCGCTCTACGGCCCAGTCGGACAGCGCCAACCGAGCCTGGGTGATGGAATGGGCTTGCGGGTCATCACCATGGATACGGCGTTCTCGGACATGCCGGACGCAGTCTGGTTGAAACGGGTCCTGCCGAAAGCCACGGTATCGTTCCGAAGCAACAATCGAGAAGTGCAGGCCCGGCTGTGTTCGGACGGCGGCGGCCTGGCGGTGCTGCCCCGTCCGTTGGGGGATGCGACACCCGATATCGCGGCTTTCGAGCTTGCAGAGCCGCCGCCGGGACGGGACACCTTCGTCGGATATCACCGCGACCTCCGGCGCCTGACCCGCCTGCGCGAGTTGCTCGCCCTGGTCATAGAGAACCTAGCCAACTGACCTCAAGGCAGTGCCGAGGCAGCACTGCATATTACTAAACGAGGCGGAACGCACTCAGCGGGTCCTCGGCGGGCGTTGTCCGGCTCCGGGGAGATCGCGGCCATGAATGCATGACCGACTTGGGTTGGAAGCCAACGTAACACGCGCACCCTCCCTGCATCGCGACGATCCGCGGTGTACGCACCGAATGGATCTCCCCCGCCCACGGAAGGTAAGCCTGCCTTCCGGCCTGCCCCGACCCTCTGCTAAGGATCGCGCTCCCGCGGTCCACCCAGGCAGGGCGATGCAGAACGACGAACCGGTCACCACGCAGGGACCCCCGGATGTCCGCCCGGGCCCCGGTCGCCCCGAGCCGCTCGGCGTCACGCCTGACGACGCCGGTGTCAATGTCGCGGTCTTCTCGGCCCACGCCGACGAGGTCATCGTCTGCCTCTACGACGCGGCCGGCGAGGCCGAGCAGGCGAGGTTCGCCCTCCCCGACCGCAGCGGCGACGTGTTCCACGGCCATATCCCGGGCGTGAAGCCCGGCACGCGCTACGGCCTGCGCGCCCGCGGCCCCTGGGCGCCCTGGGCCGGGCACCGCTTCAACGACGCCAAGCTGCTGCTCGACCCCTATGCGACCGCGATCGACCGGCCCTTCGTGCTCGACCCGTCGATGTTCGACGCGCCCCCGGGCGCGCGGGAGCCGGACCGGCGCGACAGCGGCTTCGCCATGCCGAAGGCCATCGTGGGGCAGCCTCAGGATGCGCCTCCCTGGGCCGGCGCGCCGCCTTGGGAGCGGACCACCATCGCCGAGGTCCACGTGCGCGGCTTCTCCAAGCTGCATCCGGGCGTGCCGGAGGCGTTGCGCGGCACCTTCGCGGGGCTAACTTCGCCGGCCGCCATCGCGCATTTCACCGCGCTCGGCATCACCACGCTCGAACTCATGCCCGCCATGGCCTGGGTCGACGAACGCCACCTCGGCCCTCTCGGGCTCTCGAACTACTGGGGCTACAACCCGGTTGCCCTGCTGGCGCCCGATCCGAGGCTGGCGCCCGGCGGGTGGGCCGAGGTGCGCGAGGCGGTAGCGGCGCTGAACGCCGCCGGCATCGAGGTGCTGCTCGACGTCGTCTACAACCATTCGGGGGAGGGCGACGAGCACGGCCCCGTCCTGTCGTTCAAGGGCCTCGACAACGCGTCCTACTACCGACTCGACCCGTCGGACCCGAGCCGCTACGTCGACGATGCGGGCTGCGGCAACATCTTCGCGGCCGACAGCATGCCGGTGGTGCGGCTGGTGCTGGACTCGCTGCGCGCCTGGGCACGTTATGGCGGCGTCGACGGTTTCCGCTTCGACCTGATGCCGGTGCTGGGCCGCCGCCGCTCCGGCTTCGACGCCCAGGCCCCCATCATTGCGGCCATCGCGCAGGATCCGCTGCTGCGCGGACTGAAGATCGTGGCCGAGCCCTGGGACGTCGGCCCGGGCGGCTACCAGTTGGGCAGCTTCGACGGTCTCTGGGGCGAGTGGAACGACCGCTATCGCGACGGCGTGCGCCGCTTCTGGAGCGGGCGCGGGGGACCCGCCGAACTCGCGGCCCGCGTGTCGGGATCGGCCGACCTCCTGGGCGCGAAGCGCCATCCGTCGCGCTCGATCAACTTCGTCACCGCCCATGACGGCTTCACCCTGGCCGACCTCGTCGCCCACGACGGCAAGCACAACGAGGCCAACGGCGAACAGAACCGGGACGGCCGGGACCAGAACTGGTCCTGGAACAACGGCAACGAGGGCGCCTCCGGCGATCCGGCCATCGCGGCCGCGCGCGACCGCGATCAGCGCAACCTCCTGGCCACCCTGATCCTGTCGCGCGGCACGCCCATGCTGGGGCCTGGCTCCGAACTCGGGCAGACGCAGCGCGGCAACAACAACGCCTATTCCCAGGACAATGCTCTCGCCTGGATCGACTGGTCGCAACCCGATCACCCGCTGCCCGGCATCATCCGCAGCCTGCTCGACCTCCGGACGGCCCACCCGGCGCTGACCCGCGACCGGTTCCTGACCGGCACCGCGCTGAACATCGCCGCGCAGGACGGCACCGAGATCCCGGACGTCGTCTGGCGCCTGGCCGATGGCCGCACGCCCGACGTCGGCGACTGGGAGCACCCGAGGGATCCGACGCTGATCGGCGTGCTGGCGGCACCCGGCCGCGCGCCGGGCGCGCCGGTCGACCGCGTGACCGTGGCGTTCCACGCCGGGCACCAGCGGCTCGACCTTCGCCTGCCCGAGCCCCGGCCCGGCTGGCACTGGATCCGCGCCTTCGACACCGCGGCCCAGGGCGTGCCCGGCGACGCCGAGGTCAGCGAGCAGGCAGGGGTGGAGCCGCGCTCGGTCATCCTCTTCGTCGAACGCGAGGTGCTGGACCGCCGTACCCGGAGGCCGACGTCGTCGGACGAGGTCGTGGCCGTGCTGGCGGGCGCCGCCGGCATCGCGCCGGCATGGTTCGAAACATCAGGTGAAATCCACCGCGTGTCGACCGACTCGCAGCGCGCGCTGCTGTGCAGCATGGGGCTCGCAGCCGGTACCGACGGCGAGGCACGCGACAGCCTGGCCCGCCTGTCGGACCGTCGCCTGCGCGCTCTGCCGCCCAGCATCGTGGCCCATACCGGCGTGACCGCGACGCTCGACATTGTGGCGGAGGGCCTCGCCGGCCGGCACGACCTTGTGATCCTGCGGCAGGATGGCTCCGAAGAGCGGCACAGGCTCGACCTCGACAGCATCGATCGCGCCCCGATCGAGGCGCCGGACGGCCGCCGCGCTGTCCGTGCCCGGCTGGAGCTGCCGCCGCAACCAGCCGGCCGGCACCGTGTCGTGCTCGAAGGCAATATCGCGGGCGCGAGTCTGCTGACCGTGGCGCCGCGCCGCTGCTTCATTCCGCCCGACTACCGGGAAGGCCGCCGCGGCTTCGGCGTCTCGGCCCATCTCTACACCCTGCGGCGTCGAGGCGACGGTGGCGTCGGCGATTTCACGACGCTCGGGGTGTTCGCCGAGGAGACGGCGCGGCACGGCGGGGATTTCGTCGGCCTCAACCCGATGCACGCGCAATTCGCGGCCGACCGCTCCCGCGCCAGCCCCTACAACCCGTCCGACCGGCGCTTCCTCGACCCGCTCTACATCGACGTGGCGGCCCCGCAGGTCGCGGGCGAGACGCCCGAGACCGGGCGGATCCTCGACAGCCGCGCGGGCGTGCTCGATCGGCTACGCGGCACGGCAGCCGTGGATTACCCCGGCGTCTGGGCCCTGAAGGCCGAGGTGCTGGAAGTCGCCTTCGCGAGCTTCGACCATCGCCGCCGTGGAGGCTCCCGCGATGCCGACCTGACGGACTTCGAGCGTTTCGTCTTGGCCGGCGGCGAAGCTCTGCGCCGTTTTGCGACCTTCGAGGCCATCGCCGAGACCCTCCCCCGCCTGCCCTGGCAGCTCTGGGACACGAGCCTGCGCGACCCGGCGGGCCAGGGCGTCGCGGCGTTCGCCGAGGCCCATGCCGTGCGGGTGCGATTCCACCTCTACCTGCAATGGATTGCATCGGCGCAGTTCGAGGCCGCGGCAGTGCGGGCCGATGCGGCGGGCCTGTCGCTCGGCTTCTACCGCGACATCGCGGTCGGCACCGCCCCCGACGGCGCCGAGGCCTGGGCGGAAGCCGGCAATTTCGCGCGCGGCGTTTCGATCGGCGCTCCCCCCGATCCCTTCTCGGCCACCGGTCAGGTTTGGAGCCTGCCGCCGCCGAACCCGCTGGCGGACGCGTCCGCCATGTTCGGACACCTGCTGTCGGCCAACATGAAACATGCGGGCGCGTTGCGCATCGACCATGCCATGGGGCTGCAGCGGCTGTTCTGGGTGCCGGACGGAGCCAGCGGCCGACACGGCGCCTATGTGGGCTACGACCTCGAGCGCAATCTCGCCGACCTAGCCCTGGAGAGTCACCGAGCCCGTTGCCTCGTCATCGGCGAGGATCTCGGCACCGTGCCGGACGGCTTCCGCGACCGGCTCGACGCGGCCGACGTGCTGAGCTACCGCGTGATGTTCTTCGAGCGCGACGGGCTGGAGTTCCTGCCGCCGGGCGACTATCCGGCCAAGGCGGTGGCCTGTGTGGCGACCCACGACCTGCCGACCCTGGCTGGATGGTGGAATGGCGCCGACTTCGTCGAGCGCCGCGCGATCGGGCATATGTCGCCCGAAGACGCCGATCGCGCCGCCCTCGATCGTGAGGCCGAAAAGAGGCTTTTCGCCAAAGCCGTCGGCGTGGAGGCCGCCGACGGGAAGGCGGTGTCGCGTGCCGTCATCGAGGCAGCGCACCGCTTCGTGGCCGAGACGCCCTGCATGCTGGCCGTGGCCCAGGCCGAGGACCTCGTCGGCGAGGCCGTGGCGGTCAATCTGCCCGGCACCAGCCATGAGAGGCCGAATTGGCAGCGCAAGCTGGCGCCCGACGTGACGGAGATCTTCGTAGCAGCCGGCAGCCGGCTGCCGATGCGGGGGCGCGGGGCTGACCTCGACCTATAGGCGCGCCGACCATGCGGAACTGCGAGGAGCTTCGGGACTGATGCGCCGCAACGCCGGGCGGTTTCGGTGCGGTCCCTCCTTCCCTGGAAGGAGAAGGCGGCACCGCGAAGCGGCGACGGATGGGAACCAGCGCGACGAAGCTACGCGACGCGACGCAGCCTGGGCTCGCCCGCCAAGGCCCGCTCGGTCGCGCCGACGTACCAGTCGACGAACTGCATCACGCCGGATTCGTGCTCGATCGAATAGGGGCCCGGTTCATAGGCCGGCGACAGGATCCCGCGCTGATTTTCCTCCACCACGGTGCGGTCCTGGTCGTTGGTGGCGAACCAGACCTTCGTGAGTTCCTCAAGGTCATAATCGACGCCCTCGACCGCGTCCTTATTGACGAGCCATTTGGTCGTCACCTGGGTCTGGGTCGGGCCGATCGGCAAGACGCGGAACGACGTGCAGACGTCCCCCAGCACGTGGTTCCACGTCGACGGATAATGGAACAGCAGCAGCGTTCCGATTGTCCGCTCCGTGATGGTCGGGGTCAAAGGCAGGGTGACGGCGCGGCCACCCGACATGGTGTAGCTTTCCGCACCCTCGATCAACGGCGCGCGCGTCACCCTGTATTGCCCGCTGTCCGCGATTCGGAAGGTGCTGGGCAGGCCGACCGATTCGCAGCGGCCCCAATGCGCCTGCATGACCGGATCGCTCATGACGGCATCGACGCCCGTCACGGTCGGCGATTCGGGGAAGGTCCGGCAGAGTTCGGGATGGTTCGCGGCACAGTGGAAGCACTCGCGATTGTTTTCCCATACGAGCTTCCAATTGCCGTTCTCGACGATGGTCGAGGAGAACGCGACCTTGGTGTCGACGAGGTCGTGAGGCTTCAGGTAGGGCTCGACCGTGGCGCGGAAGGCCTCCCAGTCGGGCGCTTCCTGACCCACGCAGACGAAGACGTAGCCCCCCACGCTTCGGCAGTGGACGGGCTTCAGGCCGAATTGCGTCTTGTCGATTTCGCCATCCATGTGCCGGGCTCGGGCAAGGCGGCCGTCGAGATCGTAGGACCATTGGTGATAGGGGCAGACCAGCCGCTTCGCCTTGCCATGGTCGGCCGTGCAGACGCGTGAACCGCGGTGCCGGCAACTGTTGTGGAAGGCGCGGATCTCGCGGTCCGTGCCCCGCACGACCACGACCGGATAGTCACCGATCTGCAGGGTGAAGAACTGGCCCGTTTCCTTGATCTCGCAGTCGTGCCCGGCGAACAGCCAATCGCGATAATAGAGGTTCTCGAGATCGAGCCTGTAGAAGTCGGGGTCCTGATAGAAGGCGCGCGGCAGGGAAAAGCCCTCCCGGCGAGACTTCAGTTGCGCGAGCATGGTCTGGTGCGGGCTCATGGACGATCCATGACAGGCTCGCCGCCGTGGCCGCGAGCGTGGTGAACGAGGATGACGTCCTAGCACGAACCCGCGGTGGCGCGGTCTCCGACGCGCGCCATTCTGGCTCGGGCGCGACGTCCCGAGCCGGACGTCGTCGCGCGGGCCATCCCACTACATCTCGCCGCCCGATCCGCCCCCTTGACCTCCACGGCCCGACACGCCCCCAGCTCCGGCGGCCGGCACATCCCGGTTCCACGTCATGGACGCCAAAGTCCACCGGTCGCCGACCTTCTGCCAGATCATCATGTAGCGAAAGAAATTCCGTTGTTCCCGCTGCTTCAGACGAAGGCTCAAAGTACCGACGTCGCGAACGACGTCCTCGGTGATGGATTCGAGGTCCGTCGACAGCAATCTGACGCTTTGCACGGCTGTTGCCAGGTTGCGCCAGAACTCGATCACGGCCTGGCCTTTGACGGTGCGGCGGGCCGGGGGCAAGATGAGCGTCGTGTCGGTCACGAGATCGCTCAGGGACGAGATATCGCCATTGCTGAGCCCGCGGGTCAGCAAATCGGCTGCAGCTTCGACTGCAACGATGTTTTCGCCCGCGTTCGGCACGTCATTCTCCTGGCTGATCGGCGAGAAACGGTCGGGCCGTCCGGTTTCCCGAGGCGGCCCGTCTGTCGGGTGGATCAGGCGGCGAGCTTGCGCACGCCCTTCATCCAATCCTTATGGATCGCGAAGAAGGCGTCGCCGCGCGCGGGGTCGATCTGGTAACCGAACGAGATCGCGCTGCGAAACCCGGGACCCGCGACCGGAGTCGTGGCATGGATCACCTGAGACGCCAAGTTCAGCCAGGCATCGCCGACCGAAACCGCAATGGGCACGTTCTCCATCAGCGGAACACAGCCGCCCGGCTGGCTGACCAGCACGTTGATGCGGACGTGCCGCTTGCCAGGCAGGTCGGGGTCGGTGTGCGGATGAATGGATCCGCCTTCCGTGATGTAGCCGACGAAATCCTGGAGGTTGGGCGGCACCACATATTCGCCGAGTTCGAAGTGCTGAGCCAGTTTCTGCTTCATGGCATAGAGCACCTGGTCACCAGCCGGCGACACATAATCCATCTTCATGAACTTGCGGGCACCACTGGCCTTGTTGCCGGTGAACTGATCGATGTTGCTCTGGATCAGATCGTTGACATAGGTGCAGAAGCTGTCGGGGACGGCTTGCTTGAGCGTGAAGGGGTACGGCTGGGGTTCGATCATAGGCACCTCTGGCATGAGTCCCGGGGATCCGAGGTCCATCAATGGCCGACCGGCGCCCTTGGTCGCAATCCTCGGACCTCGTTAGCGCACACCCCCCAACGAGGCAACAGCATAGATCTCGGCCGGAAAGCCGCTCCGCCGTCGGACCGGGCGACAGTGCCGGTCCGGCGGCGGAGCGTGGGTCTCGATGACGACCGGTCAAGGTCGGGGCGGCAGCCCTCCTCAGCCCTTCTTCTTCGGCGGTGCGATCGGGGCAAGCTGCCCCTTCAGCTGGGAACTCGCCGCAGCCCCGGCCGGCTTCTCCTTCTTCGGCTTCTTGATCTCGCGATTGCTTTTCTGCTGACCCTTGGCCATGACAGTCTCCTTGAGGGACGAAGTTGTGCGACCCGGGATGCGCGTCGGTGGGAAGCTGCCTCCGCGATAGCCACCGACGACCCGCCGTCATCCCGGACCGATGCGAAGCGTCGATCGGAAAGACGGGAGCAGCATAAGCTGCAATTGCGCCATGCTACCATCGATTATCGTTTCGGTCTCGATCCACGATGACGTGCCGGATCCAAGGCGCGGCGCAGCCGTTGCCGTCGAGAGGACCGCCTCGAGAGCACCGGCATGGCCGTCCGGCCTGTCGATCACCGTGTCCACCATCGACTCTCCAAGGGAGCTGCCATGAGCGTCCATCTGGATCAAGACAATAGCCATGTCCGAGAATCCGAGCGCGAAGCGGCGGCCCTCCGGGAACTCCTCAACAAGGCCAAGAAGACGGAGCTGCCGGACAACAAGCTCGCCATCCTGATCGATGTGGTCGACAGCCTGATCGAGCAGTTCGCGCGCCACGCGCGCGCCATCGACGAACTGCGCAGCGACCTCACCCACAAGCAGGGCATCGTCACCAACATCGGCGGCGGAGACTTCGCTGGCTAGCCGGCACGTTTATCCGACGAGCCGCCGTCGGCCTCGCGGGAACCTTGGCGGTGCCGGGAACGCCGGCGCGACTGAAAGGAGCGCCGACGTGCTTCACGGCTCCGGCGCCGAGACTGGCGCTCTCGGCCCGGCGCCCCACGGCTTTCGAGCGGGACGATGTCGCGCGGCTCGGCGCGCCAATGGGCGTGATGGGACGCTAGGAGGTCGACACCGAATCGTGCTTCCATCGGATGCCGGCCCGTCCGGCCGAGAGGCGGGCTCCGCAATGGCGATCAGATACGTGGATATCCTGCCGGAGGACGGCAAGCCGCCACGGCGGCCCGACACCGCGAGGATCGTGGATCCAAAGCTTCCCGAGCCCGAGGCCGCACCGCGGCACTCGCCATCGGACGACCTGCCCGCCGCCACCGGCAAGCCGAAGCGCGGCAAGCGGTAGCTCGCCCGATCCTGGCCGAGGGCGATCGCCCTCCCGCCCTGGAACGCGAACGCGGCGTGAGACGGCCCTTGGAGCATGCCCGCCCCTCCATCGCTCCGCCTCGCCAACGCCGAGCGGGTTTCTGCATCGTCTTGACGCCGCCCGCGCCCGCGGGCCATGTCGCGCCATGCTGTTCGTCATTCCCTATCCGGTGTTCGACCCCGTGCTGGTCGACGTCGGGCCTTTCCCCATCCGCTGGTACGCGCTGGCCTATGTGGCCGGGATCGTGCTCGGGTGGTTCTACATGAAACGGCTCTGCGCGGCCGACCGCCTCTGGGGTGCCATCCCCCACCCGACGCCCGCGTCGATCGACGACCTCGTGGTCTATGTGGCGCTCGGCATCGTGCTGGGCGGGCGGCTCGGCTACGTGTTGTTCTACAATTTCTCCTACTACCTTCAGCACCCGCTGGAGGTCGTGGCGGCCTGGAACGGCGGCATGGCGTTCCATGGCGGGCTCGTCGGTACGCTGATCGGCATCTGGCTCTTCGCGCGCCGCGTCGGGGCATCGCCCCTGTCGGTCACGGACGGGGTCGCGGCCGTCGTGCCGATCGGCCTGTTCCTCGGCCGCATCGCCAATTTCATCAAGCCGGAACTCTGGGGTCGCGAAGCGCCGGATGTCCTCTGGGCCATGCAATTCCCCGGGGCCGGCGATGTGCCGCGTCACCCGAGCCAGCTCTACGAGGCAGGCCTCGAGGGCATCGCCCTGTTCGTCGTGTTGGCGGTCGCGATCCGCCTCGGGGCGTTGAAGCGGCCGGGACTGTCGAGCGGGCTTTTCGCGATCGGCTACGCCCTGGCCCGCATCGTATCGGAGTTCTTCCGCCAGCCCGACGCCCAACTGGGGTTCCTGTTCGGCGGCGCCACCATGGGCATGCTGCTGTCACTGCCGCTACTGCTGCTCGGTGTGGGGCTCATCGCTTATGCGGTGATGCGCCCCCGGCCGGCGCTCGCGTGACGACGGAGCCGGCACCGAGCCGGCTCGCCGCCGAGATCGCCGCCATCATCGCGGATGGCGGCCCGATCGGTGTCGACCGGTTCATGGCCCTGGCGCTCGGGCATCCGGTCCTCGGCTACTACGTCACGCGCGATCCTTTCGGGGCCGAGGGCGATTTCACCACGGCGCCCGAGACGAGCCAGATGTTCGGCGAACTCCTGGGAGCCTGGGCGGCCGATGTCTGGACCGCCATGGGGAAGCCCGCGACCGTCAGGCTCGTCGAGCTCGGGCCGGGCCGGGGCACGCTGCTGGCCGACGTACTGAGGGTCGCGCGCCGCCTGCCCGGCCTTGCAGAGACCATCGACCTCCATCTCGTCGAGATCAGCCCTGCCCTGCGCGAGGTCCAGCGCCGCACCTTGGCGCATTGCGGACGGCCGGTGTCCTGGGCCGCGAGCCTGGATGACGTGCCGCCGGGGCCCGCGATCGTGCTGGCCAATGAGTTCTTCGACACCCTGCCGGTGCGCCACTACGTCCGAAAGCCGCAGGGCTGGCACGAGCGGCTCGTCGGCTTCGGCGACGGCGCGCTGGCCTTCGGCCTCGCGCCCGAACCCGAGCCGGGCATCACGCTCGACGCTCCCGATGGAGCTATCTTGGAAATCGGCCTCGCGGCCCAGGGTCTCGCCAGGGGGCTGGCCGAACACCTCCTTCGGAACGAGGGGGCGGCTCTCGTCATCGACTACGGATACATGGTGCCGGCCTTCGCGGAAACCCTGCAGGCCGTGCGACGGCACCGCTTCACCGACCCGCTCTCCGCGCCAGGCGAGGCGGATCTGTCAGCCCACGTCGATTTCGGTGGACTGACCCGTGCGGCCCGGAGGGCCGGTGCCGCCGTGCACGGGCCGGTGCCGCAGGGGACCTTTCTGCGCGGGCTCGGGATCGCGGCCCGGGCCGCCGTCCTGAAGCGCCGCGCGACGGCCGAGGCTGCGGCCGCGATCGATGCCGCTCTCGACCGCCTGACCGGGGCCGGCACGGCGGACCGCCCCGGCATGGGGCATTTCTTCAAGGTGCTGTGCATCGCGGCGCCCGGCCTGCCTGTTCCACCCGGCTTTTCCTGACCATGATGCTCGCCCCCATCAAGGCTCCGGCACTGGACCATGCCGGGATCGCGCATGGCTTCTTCACCCGCCAGGGCGGCGTCTCGGCCGGGCTCTACGCCTCACTCAACGGCGGCACGGGCTCGCACGACGACCGCGCCGCGGTCATCGAGAACCGCCGCCGCATGGCCGAGACGCTGGGCGTTGCGCCCGACCGCCTCGTCCTGCCCTACTTGGTCCATTCGCCCGATGCCGTGACGATCGACACGCCTTTCGACGAGGCCGACCGGCCACGCTGCGACGGCCTCGCGACCCGCACGCCGGGCTTGGCGCTGGCCGTGACGGGCGCCGATTGTGGCCCGGTTCTCCTGGCGGATGCCGAGGCCGGGGTGGTCGGAGCCTGCCATGCAGGCTGGAAGGGGGCGCTCGGCGGCGTGCTCGAATCCACCCTGGCCGCCATGGTGTCGCTCGGCGCGCGGCTTCCCGGCATCACGGCGGTGCTGGGGCCGACCATCGCCCAGGCCTCCTACGAGGTCGGTCCCGACTTCCACGACCGGGTGATCGAGCACGACCGCCTCTACGCCGAGTTCTTCACGCCCTCGAGGCGGCCCCATCACCACCTCTTCGACCTGCCGGGTTTCATCGGTCATCGGCTGCGCGCTGCGGGCACGGGCCGCTTCGTCGACCTGACGCTGGATACCTACCAGGACGAGGCGCGGTTCTATTCCTACCGGCGCGCCACTCACCGCGGCGAAGCCGATTACGGGCGTCTCGTGGCCGCCATCGCGCTGCGGGCGACCTGACGCCGGAAGGATCCCTCGGCATGTATCTCGGCATCGACCTCGGGACATCGTCGGTCAAGATCGTCATCGTCGACGCTCTTCAGCACATCCTGGCCGGCACGGACCAGCCGTTGCGCCCCCGCCAGCCGCGGCCGCTCTGGTCCGAGGACGATGCCGGGGATTGGTGGAACGCCGTCGCGGCGGGGCTCGACAGGCTCGCCGCGGCCCATCCGGACCTTTTGGCCCGCATCGGGGCCATCGGCCTGTCGGGCCAGATGCACGGGGCGTTGCTGCTCGACGCGGCGGACCGCCCGGTGCGGCCCGCGATCCTGTGGAACGACGGCCGGGCCGCGCGCGAAGCCGGCGAACTTGCCGGTCTCGGTCCCGACCTCGCGCGTGCCGCCGGCGTGCGCCCCATGCCGGGCTTCACGGGCCCGCTCCTCGTCTGGCTGCGCCGGCACGAGCCCGAGGCAATGGCCCGCGCCCGCCGCCTGCTGCTGCCCAAGGACTACATCGGCCTGAAGCTCACCGGGCAATACGCCACCGATCCCAGCGATGCCGCCGGCACCTGGCTGCTCGATCAGGAGCGACGCGCCTGGTCGCCGGCCGCCGTCGCGGCTTGCGGGGTCGATCCGCACTGGCTGCCGGCGATCGTCGACTCCACCGCGGTCGCGGGCACGATCCGGGCCGCGATCGCGGCGCGCTGGGGCCTGCCTCCGGGGACGCCCGTGGCGGGCGGCGGCGGCGACACGGCGGCGGGCGGGGTCGGCATCGGCGCAGTGGACGATGGGCAGGGTTTCGTGTCGCTCGGCACCTCGGGGCAGGTGTTCCTGGCGGGATCGCGCTTCGCGCCCGACCCCGACCGCATGGTCCACGCCTTCTGCCACGCCGTGCCGGGCCGCTGGTACCGGATGGCCGCGCTGCTCAACGGCGCCAGCCCTATCGCTGCGGCGGCTCGCTGGACCGGGCGGCCCGACGTCGGCACGCTGCTCGACGAGGCGGAAGCGGCCTTCACCGGCCCCTCGCAGCTCCTCGCCCTGCCCTATCTCTCGGGCGAGCGGACGCCGCACAACGACGCCGCGGCGCGAGGCGCCGTGATCGGCCTGACCGGGGCCACGACGGCCCCCGACATCGCCCAGGCCGTGCTGGAAGCCGTCGCGTTCTCGCTGGCCGACGGCCTGGCGGCGCTGGCCCCGGATGACCGGCCAGGCAGCCTGGGCTTCATCGGTGGCGGGTCGCGGTCGCGGTTCTGGGGCCGCATCATCGCATCGGTGCTCGGCGTGACGCTGCTGCGCCACGAAGGGGCGGAACGCGGTCCGGCGTTCGGGGCGGCGCGCCTGGCGCGTCTCGCCGCAACCGGCGAGGACATGGCTGCCGTCGCGACGCCGCCCCCCATCAAGGATGTCATCCCGCCCGAACCGGCGCTGCAGGACGCCTACGCGCCGCGCCGCGCCGCTTTCCGGTCCCTCTACACGGCCCTGAAAGGCGAGTTCGCCCGGGACGCCTGACGTCACGGTCGGGAGAGGCACCGCAACGCAGTGCGATACGCCGCGCCAGCCGCCTCGGTTTCCGGTATGGGACAGGCGTGCCGCCCAAGCGGCGGATGGGACGGGAGCGGTGCGGTGAAGGTCGCGGACGTGATGAGCACGGCAGTGGAGTTCATCGGTGGCAACGCCCCGGTGAAGGAGGCCGCCGAACTGATGGGTGAACTCGATGTCGGGGCTCTCCCGGTCGGCCACGAGGCCGGGCTCGACGGCATCCTGACGGACCGCGACGTCCTGTTTCGCGTGGTGGCGTCCGGCCTCGATCCCAAGACCACGCTGGTCCGGGACATCGCGTCGCGGCCGGTCATCAGTTGCCGCGACAGCGACCCGTTGCAGCTCGCCATGGACCTGATGGCGGCCAATCACATCCGGCGCCTGCCGGTGCGGGACGACAGCGGCACGGTCAGCGGTTGGGTGACGCTGGCCGACATCTCCCGCAAGCTCCTGGTCGAAAGCCACGGGCTGCAGGATGCCTTGCGGACCCTGACCGAGGACGGGCAGGAGACGCCCGCCTGAAGGCCTGCCGCCCTCAAGGCCTTCGCCGGGGCATCATGGCCCGTCGCAGCGGCTCGTCATCGGTCATGATGTTGCGGCTCTTGAACTCCGCCGGGCTCGCAAAAGTGAGGTACTCCCGCAGAGCGGGGTCGTCGCCGGCGCCCGGGAACCAGGGCCGGTCGAGGTACCGGTCGCGGTGCCCGATCCAGGATGGCGGGGCGTGCGGTGCCCAGCGCTTGAACAGGTACTCCGCCATCCCCCCCACGAGCGCGTGGTAGCGGAGGTCGTCGAGCGGCGGCGGTTCCTCGGCCAGCATGGCGGCCCGGGCTGCCGGCGTCGCGGCGGCGTAGAAACCTTGCAGGACGTCGCCCATGGCGCGGTCCCAGGGCTGACCCTCCCTGAACCGCCGGCAGGCTTCAGCGACCGTAGCGGGGCGCATCGCCGTCGCTCCTTTCGGCACCCGAGCCCATGTGCCCGAGCAGAAAGCGCTGTTTGGCGCCGTCTTCCGCGGTTCTCGGGAAATAGCGGCGAAGGATCGCGATCGCGCCTTCGGTGTCTACGCCGAGCACCGCCATGAGGCCGCGGATATCATCGGCTTCACGGGGCCCCTTGACGGGGTCCAGGATCCTCATGGCCTTGAGCTTCAGAGCCAGCAGGTAATCCGCCGTGGGTACCGGCACGCTGAGCCCGGGCGCGCCGGTGAGCGGAAAGGAGCCGAATTCGAGGTGGTCCGAGGCGCGATCGGCGAGCGGGCTCAGATGGAAGGTGACGGCCTCGTTGAGCCAATCCTCCGCCCATCCTTCCCGCGTCGCGATCGCCTGGACGACGTCGGTCAGCCACGCGGGCCAGGGCGAGCCGATCTCGGCGATGTCGACATCCTCCGTGGCGAAGCGGAAATTGCTGGCCAGCATCATGGCGGCACCGTCGTAGACCGCGAGTTCGAGCCGCGTGCCGTTGGCCAGAGCTGCGGAGCCGATCGCCGTGAAGGCGTTGACGAGACCCTGCCTGTCGAACATCCGCGGTTGCGGCATGGCACGCTCTTCCCGGTCCGCGGCGGAGTGCCTGCCTGCACCCTACCCCGTGCGGCATCAGCCGCGCCTGCGCGACCGTCCGGGCGCGCGACACAGCCACGCGCGTCATTCGGCACAAACGGTCGCCCGCGCCAAGCCCCGCGTTTGTGCTATGGCTCCGGATCGGAAATCCCCTCCCTGGTCATCGAGCTCCGGTCTTGGGGCGGAACGCGGCGTCATTCCTGCTCGCTCATCAAGGTCGCTGGTCCGCGTCTCGCCGGGCCGCCGGCCACTTTACGTCGAAGGCAGACCAGTTGGACCTTTTTACCGATCCCCGCATCAGTCTCGCCGGCCCATTTTTGCCCTCACAGCCCAGCAAGGGGCTTATCGTCTGCTTCAGTCACCTGCGTTGGGACTTCGTTTTCCAGCGTCCGCAGCACCTGATGACGCGTTTTGCGCGGCGGCAGCCCGTGGTGGTGTTCGAGGAGCCGGTCTGGACGGACGAGGGCGAGCCGCGCCTCCTCCGAAGAACCTGCGCTCACAGCGGCGTCGCCGTGATGACGCCGCATCTGCCGAGCCGGCTATCGGCCGATGATCCGACCGCGGCACTGCGTCGGCTACTTGACGGCTTGCTGGCCGAGGCCGATGCGCGCCACCCGGTCCTGTGGTTCTACACGCCGATGATGTTTGCCTTCGCGTCGCACGTGACGGAAGCAACGGTGGTCTACGACTGCATGGATGAACTCTCGGGCTTTCGCTTCGCGCCGCCCGAACTGTCTCGGCTGGAAATCGGGCTGATGGCCCGGGCCAACGTCGTCTTCACGGGCGGCCACTCGCTCTACGAAGCCAAGCGGCACCTTCACGACAACATCCATGCGTTCCCGTCGAGCGTCGACGCGGCGCATTTCGCGGCAGCGCGGCGCGGCAGCGCAGATCCACTGGACCAGCGCGCCATCCCGCATCCCCGGCTCGGATTTTACGGCGTCGTCGACGAGCGGATGGATTTCGGCTTGATCGAGGCCGTGTCGGCGGCGCGACCCGACTGGCAGGTCGTGATGGTGGGTCCCGTGGTGAAGGTCGACCCCGCCATCCTGCCCCGCCGGCCCAATATCCACTGGCTCGGTGGGAAATCCTACGACGAACTGCCGTGCTACCTCGGCGGCTGGGACGTCGCCCTGATGCCATTCGCGATCAACGAGGCGACCCGTTTCATCAGTCCGACGAAGACGCTGGAATACCTCGCGGGCGGGCGCATCGTGGTGTCGACGCCCGTGATGGATGTCGTGCGCCATTACGGGGAACTGTCCGCCGTCCGCATCGCCGACACGGCGGCGGGTTTCATTGCGGCCTGCGAGACGGCCCTGGCCCTGGCGGCCGAGCCCGCGCGATTCGAGGACGAGGTCGCGGCCCATTTGGCGCAGGTATCCTGGACGGCGACCTTCGCCGCCATGGCAGGCCTGGTCGATGCTGCGGCGGCGCGACGGCGCGGCGGCGCGACCGGCGACCGCCGCGTTGTCGTCCCGCTCGGCTCGGCTGCCCCGTTCGACGCGGGTGCGCCGGTCTCCACGGCCCCTCTCGCTGCCCGCATCGCGCGGCCGGCGTTGACCCGGGCCGCGAGGACCGCGGACGTGCTGGTGGTGGGCGCGGGCTTTGCCGGCAGCGTCATGGCCGAGCAACTCGCCTCGCAAGCCGGAAAGCGCGTGCTGGTGATCGACCGGCGGGACCATGTGGCGGGCAATGCCTACGACCTGCACGACTCGGCAGGCCTGCTCATCCACCGCTACGGCCCGCATATCTTCCACACCAACTCGGCCGCCGTCTTCGCGTACCTGTCGCGCTTCACCGAATGGCGTCCCTACGAGCATCGCGTGCTGGCGAGGGTTCGCGGGCTCGACGTGCCGATGCCGATCAACCGGACGACGCTGAACCTCCTCTATGGCCTGAGCCTCTCGACCGAGGCCGAGGCGGCCGCCTATTTCGCCTCGGTGGCCGAGTCGGTATCGCCGGTCCGGACCTCGGAAGATGTCGTGGTGGCAGGGGTGGGCCGCGACCTCTACGAGACGTTCTTCCGTGGCTATACCCGCAAGCAGTGGGGCATGGATCCGTCGGAGCTCGACAAATCGGTCGCGGCACGCGTGCCGGCCCGCAGCAACACGGACGACCGCTACTTCACGGACGCGTTCCAGGCCATGCCGCGCGACGGTTATACGCGCATGTTCGAAGCCATGCTGGACCATCCGTCGATCGTGGTCGAGACAGGCACCGAATACCGCGACGTGATCCGGGAAGGCGTGTTCGATCACGTCGTCTTCACGGGCGCCATCGACGAATACTTCGATTATCGGTTCGGGAAGCTCCCCTACCGCAGCCTCGAATTCAGGCACGTGACGCTGGATGAGGCCCAGTTCCAGAGCGTCGGCACCGTCAACTATCCCGACGAAGCCGTGCCCTACACGCGCATCACCGAGTACAAGCACCTCACGGGGCAACGGCATTCCCGGACGTCGCTGACCTACGAATATCCGAGGGGCACGGGAGATCCCTATTACCCGATCCCCCGCCCCGAGAACCAGGCCTTGTTCAAGCAATACGAGGCACTTGCGCGGGCGCGCGGGGACGTCAGCTTCGTGGGCCGCCTCGCCACCTACCGGTACTACAACATGGACCAGGTGGTGGCACAGGCGCTCAGCATGGCCAAGGCCCTGATGGCCCGATGGAGCACGACGGGACGCGGCGAAGCTGTGGTCCGGCCGATGGTGGACGCCGGCTGAGGGCCGACGCCGGCCAGGATCCGCGACGACGCGTGATCCGCGTCGTCGATCAAAGCCCGTCGAACAGCGGCGTCGACAGGTAGCGCTCGGCGAAGGACGGGATGATGACTACGATCTTCTTGCCGTCCATGCCGGGGCGCGAGGCGACTTCGAGGGCAGCCGCCACGGCACCACCCGACGAGATACCGACCGGGATGCCTTCGAGCCGGGCCACGAGGCGGGCCGTGTCGAACGACACCTGGTTGCTGACCGTGACGATGTCGTCGATCAGGTCGCGTTCGAGCACCCCGGGTACGAAGCCCGCGCCGATGCCCTGGATCTTGTGAGGGCCGGGCTGGCCACCCGACAGCACCGGCGAGTCTTCCGGCTCGACCGCCACGATCCGCAAGGACGGACGGCGCGGCTTCAGCACCTGCGCGACACCCGTGATCGTGCCGCCCGTGCCGACCCCGGCGACGAAGACGTCGATCTCGCCCTGAGTGTCGGTCCAGATCTCCTCGGCCGTGGTGCGACGGTGGATCTCCGGGTTGGCGGGATTGTCGAACTGCTGGGGCATCAGCGCCCCAGGGGTCGCCTCGACGATGTCCTGAGCCTTGGCGATGGCCCCCTTCATGCCCTGGGCCGCCGGGGTCAGCACCAGTTCGGCGCCGAGCAGCATCAGCATCTTGCGCCGCTCGATCGACATCGACTCCGGCATCACCAGCACGAGCTTGTAGCCGCGTGCCGCCGCCACGAAGGCGAGCGCGATGCCGGTGTTGCCCGAGGTAGGTTCCACCAGCGTGGTGCGGCCCGGCGTGATGCGGCCGGCAGCCTCCAGGCTGTCGATCATGCTGACGCCGATGCGGTCCTTGACGCTCGCTAACGGGTTGAAGAACTCAAGCTTGGCGAGCAACTCCGCCCTGCAGTTCTTCTCCGCCGCGAGCCGGCTCAGGCGCACCAGCGGCGTCTGGCCGATCGTGTCGGTGATGGAATCGTAGATGCGGCCGCGGCCCTGCTGGACCGTGACGGGCGAGGTTTTCGGCGCCGCGGTCTCGGACGCCGGACGGAGCGATGCGAGCGACATGGATTTTCTTCCTCGAATTCGGCACTGGGCGACCGGAGGCGTCGGTCGTCCGGCGCGCGTCAGCCTTCCGGGAAGATGGCGGTGCAGCTGGCCTCCGTCAACGCCGCGCGGGTTCGGGCACCTTGAGATCGGATACCGCGCCGCAATCCGGTCGACCTGGGTGCGACCGCGCCCGGACCGACCCGGGGGCCGCCGGCGCCTCTGCCGTCAGGCGTTGCCGATCAGGATGCCGGTGGCCAGCACCAGACCCCCGCCCAGCATGACCTTGGCGGCCGCGGCGACCGGTGGAGTATCCATATAGCGCCACTGGATCCAGGCGATGGTGAGCAGTTCGAACACCACCACGATTCCGGCCACGATCGTCGCTGTCCAGAAATCCTGGAGCAGGTAGGGGATCGTGTGGCCGATGCCGCCCGCGATCGTCATCAATCCGCAGACGAATCCGCGCAGCAGCGGCGTGCCGCGGCCCGACAGCTTGCCGTCGTCGGCCAGGGCCTCGGCGAAGCCCATGGAGATGCCGGCGCCGAGCGAGGCCGCGAGACCGACCAGGAAGGCGTTCCACGAGCTGTGGGTCGCAAAGGCGGCCGCAAAGACCGGCGCCAGCGTCGACACCGAGCCGTCCATCAGCCCCACGAGGCCAGGCTGGATGACCTGCAGCACGAAGCGGCGGCTCGCGTCCGCGTCCTCCTTGCCCTTGGCTTCTCCGGGCAGGCGCTTTTCCTCGGACTCGCCGGCCTTGCGCTCATGCCCGGCCTCGGCTTCGGCCAGGTCGCCCAAAAGCTTGCGGACCGCGGCATCGCTCGTGCGGCTCGCGGCTTGCCGGTAGAATCGCTCGGCTTCCCGCTCCATCTGGGCGGCCTGGCGGCGGACTGCCTCGACGCCGAGCGGGCGCACCTGCCATACGGGCTTCCGGGCGATGTTGCCGCGCACGTCCTGCCGGCGGATCAACGGGACGTGGTCGCCGAACCGGCCGACGAAGAGGTCGATCAACTGACGGCGATGCTCGTTTTCCTCGACCGCCATGTCGTCGAACATCGTCGCGGTCTCGGGATAGTCGTTCCGGAGCGAGTGCGCGAAATCGGCGAAGATGCGGCCGTCCTCCTCCTCGTTCGATATGGCGAGGGCCAGCACCTCCCGCTCGGTCAATTCATCGAAGCTCTTCACGACCGGCACACCCTTAAATTTAGACACGTTCTAAACTGGAACCTGCGTTATCGAGCCCAACCGGTCTTTGTCAAGGCGGAACGATGCGGCGGACGCCGTATTACGGGATGGCCGATTCCACCACGCGGGCACTCGCGGAACGGCGCGCGTCGCAAGTCCGTTCGAGCCGACGAGGGCGGCGCCACACAGGATGGCGAGGCCGAAAGCACCGGACCGGGGAGGCCAGAGTGAGCCAGCGCTACGTCCACGGATACCACCACCGCGAAGGCGAGCGCCTGCGCGACCAGGCCGGAACGCTGGTGGAACTCCTCCATGGTGACACCGCCTATCCGCCCGGAAGCGAGGTGCTGGAGGCGGGTTGCGGGGTCGGCGCCCAGACCGTGACGCTGGCCCGCCGCAGCCCCGGGGCACGCTTCACCGCCATCGACCTGTCGTTCGAGTCGGTCGCGACGGCGGAGGCTGCCGCGACCGCGGCGGGCGTCGGCAACGTGCTGTTCCGGAAAGCGGACCTTCTCGCGCCGCCCTTCGGGCCTGGATCCTTCGACCATGTCTTCGTATGTTTCGTGCTCGAACACCTGTCGCGGCCCGACACCGCGCTGGCGACCCTGGCCCGACTGTTGAGGCCCGGCGGCACCATGACGGTGATCGAGGGCGACCACGGGTCGGTCCTGTTCCACCCCGACAGCGCCGCGGCCCGCGACGCGGTTCAGTGCCAGGTCACGTTGCAGAAACGGGCCGGTGGGGACGCGCTGATCGGCCGGCGGGTGTATCCGCTCATGGTCGGGGCGGGCCTGCGGGATATCCGCGTATCGCCCCGCCTCGTCTATGCCGACGCGAGCCGGCCCGACCTCGTGGACGGCTTCATCACCCGCACCTTCACGGCGATGATCGCGGGCGTGCGGGACGCCGCGGTCGCGGCCGGCCTCGCCGAGGCCCAAGCCTTCGATGCCGGCCTGCGAGACCTCCGCCGGACGGCCGGGCCGGACGGCACCTTCTGCTACACCTTCTTCAAGGGGGTGGGCGTGCGGGCAAGCGCCTCGATGCCGGCCGTTTGAACCCTGCCGCGCCTTTTGTCGGTCTCACGCCGCCGTGTTCAGTTGTGGAAGTTCCGCCACGGTCTCACCCAGGGCGGCCTTGGCGCTTTCGGTCGCGAATCGGGCCTGGAGGTTCATCCAGAGTTCGGGGCCGATACCGAGAACCCTCCCGAGGCGTACCGCGGTATCCCCCGTAATGCCCAGCCGCTCGGTCGCGATCCGCTCGATACGGGTCCGGGGAACGCCGCATGCCTTGGCGATCTTGCCGGCCGACAGGCCGAGCGGCACCGTGAACTCCTCGCGCAGCACCTCCCCCGGATGCAGGGGAGGCAGGACGTCGATGATCTCAGGCGTGTCGGTCACGATCGTCATCCCGCGTCAGTCCGCGTGCCGGGCCAGGACCTCGCGCACGGCGTCGACCATGTGGCTCTCCGGCACCGGGAACTGGGCCTTCTGGCGCAGTTCGAGATAGTCCGAGCGGTCCTTGCTGCCCTTGGCGAGTTCGGCGCCGAGCACGAGGTCCCGGATCGTCACGACCGGGCCGCCCGCGGCGTCGCGCTCGTTCGTGCCCTGGATCACCGCGCAGGCGCTGTTACGCTTATCGGCATATTTCAATTGCGCGTTCATGCCGGCCGCGCCGAGGTAGAGTTCGGCCCGGATGCCCGAGGCCCGCAGGGCCGTCACGAGGCCCTGATAGCGGGCAAGTTCGGTGCGATCGAGGACCAGCACCACCACGGGACCGCGCGGCTTGGCGCCACCGAGGATCGGGCTGCCGACGGCGCGCAGTGCCGCCACGAGGCGCGAGACGCCGATCGAGAAACCGGTGGCCGGCACGGGCTCGCCGCGAAATCGCGCCACGAGGCCATCGTAGCGCCCCCCTCCGCCGACCGAACCGAAGCGGATCGGCGCGCCGTCCTCGCCCGTGACCGTGAACGTGAGTTCGGCCTCGAACACGGGGCCGGTGTAGTATTCGAGGCCGCGCACCACGGATGGATCGACCACCACGCGATCCGCATAACCGGCCGCCGTCACCAAGGCCGCAATCTCGGCGAGCTCGGCGACGCCCTCTCGACCCCGGGCCGAGTCTCCGACTGCGTCGCGGAGGTTGCGGAGCGTGGCGTCGGCGTCCTCGCCCCGCGCGGTCGTGAAGCCGAGCACACGGGCAATGGCCTCGGCAGAGAGCCCCGCGCCCCTGGTGAAGTCGCCGCTCTCGTCGCGGCGGCCTGTCCCCAGGAGATCCTCGACGCCCGCCGGACCGAGCCGGTCGAGCTTGTCGATGGCGCGCAGCACGATGAGGCGCTTGCCGGCATCCTCCGCATCACCGAGGCCGATCGCCTCCATGATGCCATCGAGCACCTTGCGGTCGTTGACTTTGACCACATAGTCGCCGCGCGCGATGCCGAGCCGCTCCAGCGTGTCGGCCGCCATCATGCACATCTCGGCATCGGCCGCGAGCGAGGCCGAGCCCACCGTGTCGGCGTCGAACTGCAGGAACTGGCGGAAGCGGCCCGGCCCCGGCTTTTCGTTGCGGAACACCGGCCCCGACCGATAGGAGCGATAGGGTTTCGGTAGCGCATCGTAATGTTCGGCGACGTAGCGGGCCAGCGGCGCCGTCAGGTCATAGCGCAGCGACAGCCATTGTTCGTCGTCGTCCTTGAACGAGAAGACGCCCTCGTTGGGCCGGTCGAGGTCGGGCAGGAATTTGCCGAGCGCGTCCGTATATTCGACGAACGGTGTCTCGACCGCTTCGAAACCGTAGAGCTCGTAGCTGTCGCGGATCGCCGCCATGAGGCGCTCCGTCGCCGCAAGGTCGGCGGGGCCGCGGTCGGCAAGGCCGCGCGGCAAACGGGGCTTGGTGGCAGGCTGGGGCTCGGGCATGGGTCTCGGGATCAGAGGGGCGGAGCGTCCCACCCTCATCCACCCTCGCTGCGCTCGGGCACCTTAACTCCCGGGAGTCGGGAGAAGGGCGGGCGCGATGCCCTTCTCTCCCGCCTGCGGGAGAGAAGGTGGCCCGGCGAGGCCGGGTCGGATGAGGGACGGAGACGCGTCAGTGCAGGGTCTTCAGCAGCCCTCGGAGCTTGTCGGCGATCTCGCCGATCTGGGCTTCCGTGATGATCAGCGGCGGCGTGAGCGCGATCGTGTCGCCCGTCATGCGGACCATCAGGCCGGCCTCGTGGAAGGCGCGGTCCATGGCCTCGAAGGCCCGGGCCCCGACGGCATCGGGCTTCGACGCGAGGTCGACCGCCGCCACGAGCCCGACCGTGCGGATGTCGAGCACGTTGGGCGATCCTCGCAAGCCGTGGATGGCCTCGGCCCAGACGGGTTCGAGCTTCTGGACACGGGCGAAGAGGTCCTCGTCGCGGTAGAGGTCGAGGGTCGCGAGCGCCGCCGCGCAGGCCAGGGGATGGGCCGAATAAGTGTAGCCGTGGAACAGTTCGATGCTGTGCTCGGGCCCTTGCATGAAGGCGTCGTAGATGGGCTTGCGCACGATCACGCCGCCCATCGGCACGGTGCCCGAGGTGACGCCCTTGGCGAAGCAGATCATGTCCGGAATGACGCCGTAGCGTTCCGCCGCGAAGCCGAAGCCGAGCCGGCCGAAGCCGGAGATCACCTCGTCGAAGATCAGCAGGATCCCGTATTTGTCGCAGATGGCGCGCAGGCGCTGCAGATAGCCCTTGGGTGGCGGCAGCACGCCGGTCGAGCCCGCCATGGGCTCCACGATCACGGCCGCGATCGTCGACTGGTCGTGCAGCGCCACGATGCGCTCGAGATCGTCAGCGAGGTGGGCGCCCCATTCGGGCTCGCCCACCGTGAAATTCTGGTGCTCGCGGTTGTAGGTATGGGGCAGGTGGTCGACCCCGCCCAGCATGGTGCCGAAATGCTTGCGGTTGGACACGATGCCACCGACCGAGATGCCGCCGAAGCCACAGCCGTGATAGCCGCGCTCGCGGCCGATGAGCCGCGTCCGGCTCGCCTGCCCGCGCATGTTGTTGAACGCGATGGCGATCTTGAGCGCCGTGTCGACGGCTTCCGAACCGGAATTGGAGAAGAACACGTGGTCGAGGTCGCCCGGTGCTAGGGCCGCGATGCGCGACGCCACGGCGAAGGCCTTGGGGTGGCCGAACTGGAAGGTCGGCGCGAAGTCGAGTTCCGCCGCCTGGGCCTGGATGGCCGCCACGATCGGCTCCCGGTTGTGGCCCGCGTTGGTGCACCAGAGACCCGCCGTGCCGTCCATGACGGCCCGGCCGTCCGCCGCGTAGTAGAACATGTCCTTGGCCCGCGTGATCATGCGCGGGCTCTTCTTGAACGAGCGGTTCGCCGTATAGGGCATCCAGAACGCCTCGAGGTCGTTCGGGATGTCGGCCTGGGGTGCGAAGGCGGCTTGGGATGACGGCATGACGAGGCTCGCGGGAGTCGAAATCGGATCCGCGCGGTGCCGGCACCGCGCGGTGGAATTGTCTTAGGCGCCTTCGACCTTGAGGTCCACGTCGACGTTGTTGCGGGTCGCGTGGCTGTAGGGACAGACCTTCTCGTGCGCCTCGTTGGCGAGTTCCTGCAGCTCGGCCTGCGGCAGGCTCCTGTCGACGACATCGAGCTTGACCGCGATGCCGAAACCGCCGGCGTCGCGCGGGCCGATCGTCACGGCGCAGGTGACCTTGGCGCCGGTGGCATCCTTCTTGTGCTGCTTCGCCACGAAGTCGAGCGCGCCGCCGAAACAGGCCGCGTAACCTGCCGCGAACAGGTGCTCGGGCGTCGCCGTGCCGGGCTTGCCCGGGCCACCCATCTCCTTCGGCACCGACAGCGTGACCGAGACGGTGCCGTCCTCGGACTCGGACTTGCCGTTGCGGCCGCCGGCCGCGGTGGCCTTGGCGGTGAACAGCGGCTTGATAGGCGACGGGGACATGGCGGTTCTTCCTTTATGCGGATCCGATGTATCGGTCGGTTCGACGCTGGGCCTTATAGGGCATTGCGATCTGTCAGGCCAAGACAGGATGGATGGGGCGGGGCCTTTTGCTCACCGGATCGGCCATGCCGCAAGCGGCAGAGACCAGGCTCCATCCAGTCGCGCCTTGACACTTCCGCGGGTCCGCTTATGCCGCCCCGATGACCTTATCATTGCGGCCGAGCCCCCCTATCCTCTCCGGCCTCTCCGACATCGCGGCCCGCTACGACGTGCTCCTGTGCGACGTCTGGGGCGTGCTGCACGACGGGCGCCGCGCTTTTCAGAAGCCGGCCGAGGCCCTGGCCCGCTTCCGCGCGGCGGGCGGAACCGTGGTGCTGATCACCAATGCGCCGCGCCCCAACGGGCCGATCCGGGCGCAGCTCGACAGGCTCGGCGTTCCGCGCGAAGCTTATGACGACATCGTCACCTCGGGCGACAGCACCGTGGCGCTGATCGCGGCACGCGGCGAGGGACCGTTCTACCACATCGGCCCCCCGCGCGACCGCGCCCTCATGGAGGAGGTCAGGGCCAAGACGGGCCGCAGCCCGAGTCTCGTCGAACTCGACGGGGCCGCCCACGTGATCTGCTCCGGGCTCTTCGACGACGCGGCCGAGACGCCGGACCATTACGACGCGACCTACGCGGCCATGCGGGATCGCGGCCTCGAGATGATCTGCGCCAACCCGGACGTGGTGGTGCATGTGGGTGACAAGCTGATCTTCTGCGCCGGGGCCTTGGCCGAGCGCTACGAGGCTCTGGGCGGCACGGTCCATTACGCCGGCAAGCCGCACGCGCCGATCTACGACTTGGCGATCGCCACGGCCGCGAAGATCAGGGGCTCGACGATCGAGGCGCGCCGCGTGCTGGCCATCGGCGACGGCCTGCGCACCGACATCGCGGGCGCCAACCGGCAGGGGATCGACAGCCTGTTCGTGTCGGGCGGTATCCACCGCGAGGAGACGAGCGCGACCGACGGCGGCCTCGATCACGAGGCGCTGGCGGCTTTCCTGGCGAAGGCCGACGCCGTGCCGACGGCCGTCCTGGCCGACCTCGCCTGGTAAGGCGCTCCGAGACCGGGCGGCCGCAAGCGTCTCGTCGTCGAAACTGAAGCGCTCGCCCACCGCTCCGGTCATTGCAGGGCGCGGGTGACGTCTTTCAGACCTGACAGTGCCTGTTCGAGCATGGCGGCAGACGTGCCTCCCAGGTGGCAGGCGTTCTGGGCATAGCCGCTGACCAAGACTGCAACGACGGCGAGGAAGAACACTCGGTTGAGTGTGAAGGTGACGGCATGTTTCAACATGATACGTAGGCCGTGCTAAGCTGGTTCGCTGAGTTGAGCCACGCGCCTCGCGAGCACGTCACGATCCCGTTCCAGTTTCTGCATTTTCCGGGCCGTCTCCAACGAGACGACATTGCTGCTTTCGGGAGGCAGGAAGGCGATTCCGGCTTTCAGTTCAGCTCGCCACACGATCCGCGCCCGGCGGCTTTCACCCTTGTGCCGGATCGTCACGTCGAACTCGCTGGGGATCGATGCGACGTCGTCGAAGACGAGCATTGCTCCGCTCTGAGACATGTTCCGCACCAGGCAATCCAATGTCGAATAGCGGTGGTTATAGATGACCTGTCCACCCAGGAAGGTCCGATCTCTCTGAGACGTCCGGCGCTCTTGCATGGTGATTCCCTATTTGAAGCAACGTTCCTGCGTCGCAGATGAGGGAGCAAGGAGCAGGCCAACGTTGGAGGCGAGCCGTGAGGCTCCCCTCTTCGGCGATGCGTTTCCGGGTCGCGGGATTGCCGACCCACGCCATTCCCAAGATCCAGGCCAGTGGTGCTCGGCCCCCGAGATGGGCTACGAAGGGCGTCGTCCTCCGGCCCGGGTCCAGCTTGAACGCGCTGCTTTCTCCAGATTTCATCGTCGCCACGGATCCTGACTCACCGCCCCGCGGCCTCGCCGGGGCCGTGGTGGCGATCGGCAATTTCGACGGCGTGCATCGGGGACACCAAGCCGTGATCGCCCGGGCCAAGGCGCTGGCCCTCGAACTCGGCCGTCCGACCGCGGTTCTGACCTTCGAGCCCCATCCGGCCGACTATTTCGCCGGGGCACCGACCATCTTCCGCCTCACCCCGGCACCCGCCAAGGCCCTGGCGCTGAGCCGTCTCGGCACGGTCGACGGCATGATCGTGCGGAGTTTCGACGCCGGCTTTGCGGGGCTCGGCGCCGAACAATTCGTCGTCGACGTCCTGGTCCGCCGCCTGGGCATCGCGGCCGCCGTGGTGGGTTACGACTTCCACTTCGGCAAGGGCCGCTCCGGCTCGCCCGCCTATCTGAGGGAAGCGGGCCTGCGGCACGGCTTCGCGGTCGCGGTGATCGACAAGATCGTGGCCGACGCCAGAGGCGACCTCGCGGCGGTGTCGTCGACCGCAATCCGCCAGCGGCTCGAATCGGGCGACGTGGCGGGTGCCGCCGTTCTGCTCGGCCGCCATCACTTCGTGCTCGGCACCGTGATCCACGGCGAGAAGCTCGGCCGGCAGCTCGGCTTCCCGACCGCCAACATCCGGCTCGAGCCGGCCGCCAGGCTCGCCCACGGCATTTATGCGGTGCGGGTCCGCACGGCCGCCGGCGAGTTCGGCGGCGTCGCCAGCTACGGCCGGCGGCCGACCTTCGACAACGGCGCCCCGCTGCTCGAGACCGTGCTGTTCGACTTCTCCGGCGACCTCTACGGCCAGACGATCGAGATCGATTTCGTGGCCTGGATCCGCGGCGAGGAACGGTTCGGGTCCGCGGAGGCGCTGGTGGCGCGCATGAACATGGACGCGGGCGAGGCACGCGCAATCCTGTCGCGATAGAGCCCGAGGAGCCGCTGCGCGGTCGGCTTCGGAACCCGTAGCAGGCAACCCCATAACGGGATAACGAACCGAAGCTATCACTCCGCGGGGACTCCAAGACGGCCAATGTCCGACCTCGTCCCCCTCGATGATACCTCGCCGGACATCAAGCCCGCGGTCGTGGCCCTGATCGTCATGGAGGTGCTGCTGACGCTCGTCCAGATGCTGTTCTTCCGCCATGGCTAAAGCCGCACATCGGCCGACGCTTCCGCCCTGCCCCGCCTTGCGCTAGCTCCGGTCGCCGGAGGGACCGCATGAGCCAGGACACGGACCGTATCGATGGCCTCGAGATGCGTCTTGCCGAGCAGGACCGGGTCATCGAGGACCTCAACGCCACCGTCACGGCGCAGTGGATCGCGCTCGACGCGCTGAAGCGACAAATGGGGCAGTTCGTGGACCGCCTCGCGGAAGCGGAAAGCCGCCTGCCGGGTGAAGCCGACAAGCCGCCTCCGCACTATTGAGGCGGGAGGCGAGGACCAGTCGTCAGCTCCGCGCGGCTTTGCGCGGGCACCCGCTCTTGGCGCAGTGTCGCCCTGCCCCGTCATGGCCGGGCTTGTCCCGGCCACCCACGCCGGCGTGTGCCACTCCGGGGGGAGCTACGGCTCCGCGTTTTTTCACGGTCTGCGTCGACCAACGGCGTGGGTGGCCGGGACAAGCCCGGCCATAACGGATGGGGTTGGGCCACTCAGAACATCCGGCAATCCTCGTCTTTTCAAGTCCCAAGCGGTGGCGGCCCCGTCCGTTTCTCCCTAACCTGACTGGGCAAGTTCGGGATGACCACACGATGCTGAGCAACACGCGCTACCGCGACATCGAGATCCGCAGCCCCCGCGGCACGACGCTCTCGGCCAAATCCTGGCTGACCGAGGCGCCCATGCGGATGCTGATGAACAACCTCGATCCCGAGGTGGCCGAGAACCCCAAGGAACTCGTGGTCTATGGCGGCATCGGCCGGGCGGCGCGCGACTGGGAGAGCTTCGACGCCATCGTGGCGACGCTGCAGCGGCTCGACGCCGACGAGACCCTGCTGGTGCAATCCGGCAAGCCGGTCGGCGTGTTCCGCACCCACCCCGACGCACCGCGCGTGCTGATCGCCAATTCCAACATCGTGCCGCACTGGGCCACCTGGGACCATTTCAACGCGCTCGATGCCGAGGGCCTGATGATGTACGGCCAGATGACGGCCGGCTCCTGGATCTACATCGGCAGCCAGGGCATCGTGCAGGGCACCTACGAGACCTTCGTCGAGGCCGGGCGGCGGCATTACGGTGGCTCGCTCGCGGGGCGCTGGATCCTGACGGCGGGTCTCGGCGGCATGGGCGGGGCGCAGCCGCTCGCCGCGACGCTCGCCGGCGCCTCCTCGCTCACCATCGAGTGCCGCCAGGCGGGGATCGATTTCCGCCTGCGCACCCGTTACCTCGACAAGCAGGCGCGCGACCTCGACGAGGCGCTCGCGTTGCTGGCGGGCCATTGTGCGCGCGGCGAGGCGGTGTCGATCGGACTCCTCGGCAACGCCGCCGAGATCGTGCCCGAACTCGTGCGCCGCGGCGTGCGGCCCGACCTCGCGACCGACCAGACCTCGGCCCACGATCCGCTGAACGGCTACCTGCCGGCCGGCTGGACCTGGGAGCAGTACCGCGAGCGGGCCCGCACCGATCCCGCGGCCGTCACGGCGGCCGCCAAGGCCTCGATGGCCGTGCATGTCGGCGCCATGCTGGACTTCCACCGCGCCGGCGTGCCGGTCTTCGACTACGGCAACAACATTCGCCAGATGGCCAAGGAGATGGGGCTCGCGGGCGCCTTCGACTTCCCGGGCTTCGTGCCGGCCTATATCCGGCCACTGTTCTGCCGGGGCATAGGGCCGTTCCGCTGGGCCGCGCTCTCCGGCAACCCGGACGACATCTACCGCACCGACGCGCGTGTGAAAGAGCTGATCCCCGACGATCCCCACCTGCACCGCTGGCTCGACATGGCCCGCGAGCGCATCAGCTTCCAGGGCCTGCCGGCCCGCATCTGCTGGGTGGGCCTAGGCCAGCGGGCCAAGCTCGGGCTCGCCTTCAACGCCATGGTGCGAAGCGGCGAGCTGGAGGCCCCGGTCGTGATCGGCCGCGACCACCTCGATTCGGGCTCGGTCGCCTCGCCCAACCGCGAGACGGAATCCATGCGCGACGGCTCCGACGCCGTGAGCGACTGGCCGCTGCTCAACGCGCTGCTCAACTGCGCCAGCGGCGCCACCTGGGTCTCGCTGCACCACGGCGGCGGCGTCGGCATGGGCTTCTCGCAGCACGCCGGCATGGTGATCGTGGCGGACGGCACCGACGACGCCGCGCGCCGCCTGGAGCGCGTACTCCACAACGATCCCGCCACGGGCGTCATGCGGCACGCCGATGCGGGCTACGAGATCGCCAAAGCCTGCGCCGAGGAACAGGGGCTGGATCTGCCGATGCTGGGGTGAAGGGCGGCGAGCGCTGCATAGAGGATCACGCAGGGCGCTCGCGACGTCGCAGGACCGGTCAGCGCAGTCGTGCCTGTACGCCGTCCCAGATGGCGCGCACCACATCCCCGGCCGGCTCCGTCGAGGCCAGCATCGCCGATTGGCCCGCCCAGGCCTGCATGCGCTCCACGTCGCCGGCCTTTGCCGCCTCCTCACGCATGGCCTGGGTCAGGCCGCGCTGCACGGGATAGGGCGCCGGAGCGGGGGCCGTCACGGCCGTCGCGGCCCGCGCATAGGCGGTGGCGATGCTGCGGCCGGGTCGACCGCTGAAGGCACGGCCGACCAGCGTGTCCTCGGGCAGCGTGCGCCCCAAGGCGTCGGCCCAGGCCGGATGAAGCTTGGCCTCAGGGCAGCGCAGGAAGCCGGTGCCGACCTGCACGGCACTGGCGCCGAGCAGCAGGGCCGCGGCCGCTCCCCGTGCGTCCGCGATCCCGCCCGTCGCCACCACCGGCACCTGGACAGCGTCCGCCACGGCAGGCACGAGCGAAAACAGGCCCACCATGCCGACCTCCGCCCGGGCCGCATCGAAAGCGCCCCGGTGCCCACCCGCTTCCATGCCCTGCGCCACGACGACGTCAGCGCCGGCGTCCTCGGCGGCGCGGGCCTCGGCCACGGTCGTAATGGTGGCCCACCAGGAAGCACCGGCCTGTTTCAGGCGGGACACGAAGGCGGGCGGGAACAATCCCATGATCGACGACACGACCGACGGTGCTGCAGCGAGCATCGCGTCGCACTGCGCCGCGAAATCCGGCAGCGCGGCGTCGCCGGCCGTCGCGGCAACCTCCGGTCCCCAATCGGCGAGGAACACGCGCAACGCCGCCTCATGCTCCGCGTCGCGCCGGGGCGGCGGATCGGGAGTCCAGAGGTTCATCTGGAAGGGGCCGTTGCTGGCGGCCCGGAACTCCGTCGCCCAGTCGAGGATCGCGGCGGGCCGCATCAGCAAGACGCCGCACGCACCGAGGCCGCCGGCATTGGCGACGGCAGCCGACAACGACGGCGGGCAGGCTCCCGCCATCGGCGCGAGCAGCACGGGCGCCTCGAGGCCGAAACGTCGGCAGAAGGCCTCCGCGCGGGCCAGGGGTGGTTGCATATCGGACATGGCCTGTCCTACTCCCGCGACCGAAGCTGGTCCAGTGCAAGCCTATGCCGGACGAGCATCGAGGACCTTACGGACGAGCCCCGACGCGCGCCGTCCCGCAGGTCTCGACGGCGCTTGAGGCGTCACGGGTCGCATGCGAAGGAGGGGAAGGATCTTCCGACCCACCCTGGAGCCCATGGCCGTGACCCAATTCCGCACCCTCGACGACGCGTCCCTCGCGGGCAAGCGGGTGCTGGTCCGCGTCGACCTCAACGTGCCGACCGAGAACGGCCGGGTCACCGATCGCACCCGCATCGCCCGCATCCTGCCCACGATCCGCGAGATCGCCGAGAAGGGCGGCCGTGTGGTGCTGCTGGCCCATTTCGGCCGGCCGAAGGGCGGCCCCGACGAGACGAACTCGCTGAAGCCCGTCGCGGCCGCGCTCGCCGAGGATCTCGGCCATCCCGTGGCCTTCGTGCCCGCCACGGTCGGCGACATCGCCCATTCGGCCATCGGCGCCATGAAGGACGGTGACGTCGTGCTGCTCGAGAACACCCGCTTCCACGCTGGCGAGGAGAAGAACGAGGCCGCCTTCATCGACCAGTTGGCGGCGCTGGGCGACATCTTCGTCAACGATGCCTTTTCGGCCGCGCACCGCGCCCATGCCTCGACCGAGGGGCTGGCCCGCCGGCTCCCCTCCCACGCGGGCCGTACCATGCAGGCCGAGTTGTCGGCCCTGGCTCGGGCGCTGGACTTGCCCGAGCGTCCGCTGGTGGCGATCGTGGGCGGCGCCAAGGTGTCGACCAAGCTCGACCTCCTGGGCAACCTCGTGAAACGCGTCGACACGCTGGTGATCGGCGGCGGCATGGCCAACACGTTCCTGGCCGCGCAAGGGGTGGCGGTCGGCCGGTCGCTCTGCGAGCACGACCTCCTCGACACGGCCCGCGCCGTCATGGCCGGGGCCGGTGCTTGCGAGATCGTGCTGCCGGTCGACGCCGTCGTGGCCTCCGAGTTCAAGGCCCACGCGGCCTCGAAGGTCGTCGGCGTCGACGCGGTCGGGCCCGACGACATGATCCTCGACATCGGGCCGCAGTCCGTTGCCAGGGTCAAGACGGTGCTGCAGGGCGCCAGGACGCTCGTGTGGAACGGGCCGTTCGGCGCCTTCGAGCTGCAGCCCTTCGACGCCGGCACGGTCGCGGTCGCCCAGGAGGCGGCGGCACTGACGCTGGCGGGCTCGCTCGTCAGCGTGGCGGGCGGCGGCGACACCGTGGCGGCGCTCAACATGGCCGGCGTGGCGGAGGGCCTCACCTACGTGTCGACGGCCGGCGGCGCCTTTCTCGAATGGATGGAAGGCAAGGTGCTGCCGGGCGTGGAAGCGCTGAGGTTGTGAGGAAGGCTTTCCGGTATTATGGCGCAACCGCCACAAGCCTTCTAGTCCCAGGTCCACCATCTATGGACCATGACCGAACCTCTCATCCTGACCACGCTTCGCTCGAAACAGGCCGAGCTTGAGAAGCATATCGACGGCCTCAACGCGAGGCTGACGGACGCTCGTGCCGACCTGATCCACCTCGCGGCAACGCTCCGCATATTCGATCCGTCCGCAGCCGATGACAGGCCCGCCACGGCCTATCAGGGCGCCACCAAGTTCATACGGCGGCCGGAACTGTTTGCCCATTGCAAGACGGCCCTGGGGGCGTCCCACGAGGCCCTGAGCACGCGCGAACTGGCCCGTGCCGTTCGCGGCCGAAGGATGGGACGCTGAAGACCGGCGGCTTCGGATCACCGTCGCGCACCGCGTCGCCACGATGATGACCCGCTATGAGCGGCGGGGCCTCGTGCGGAACGAAGGGCTACGGGAAGGCGTGACCCTGTGGCGACTGGCGTGAGCACGGGGGAGCAGGCGCGGTTGGGAGGGTGACGTAAGGTGATGAAGTTTATGAAACCCGGTTTGTACCACCTCGATGTGCTTCTTGAGAAATTATTTTCAGCGACTCCTCGTGTAACAAAGCCGATTTTAATTCTGATCGAACGCCTTCAATCGTCATCCTAAGAAGCTTGCTTCTTGGGATAGAAAATCTCTCTCTTGCGACCCTAACAAGTTCCCCTTTTGTTAATTTCTCGTCCATGATTATTTTATTCAGCATTTCCGAGTCGGCATTACGGATCGTTTCATTGAGGGAAGTGCCATCAAACAGACTACTTTGCCTTTCAGCGGAAGGCGCAGTATAAATCGAGTCTGCCAATTCCGCAAGAGCAAGGCTCAAACCAGGATTTCCAGTGCTGCGATCTCTGTAGAGTGATGATAGATGGCGGAGAAATCGCGCAAGTTCTTGATCCGATACTTTTCGGACCTTCTTTGCTGCACCTCTCTGGGTCGCGCTCATGGCAAAATTCATATCAGCGGCTGCAGATTATCAGTAAGCTGGTGGTACATCGTATGTATGTTTCTTTCTCCTACATTTTGAGTGTTATCCATTTCATAAACCGGAACGCCTTGAGCCAAGGCTTGTGACACACCCGTCCCCTCTTCTATAAGAGGGTTAATCAAAAGATTACTCCATCTTCTCTGCAAAGAAGCAAGGTGCTGCGTGTGGTCATCGGTGTACCCAGATTGCGCGGGTCCATGCGTTCTGATGCGCGTTACAACCACACCGACGAGAGCAGTATTCGGAACATGCATTGATCTAGCTGCACCGAATTGAGCCAGCATGTTTAGTTTGGCGTCAATGCCATTTTGGATCATTCCCACAAGGTGTGGCGCGCCTCTCTCCATAACGGATTCAGGAACAACAGGAATGATATAACCATGGCTGGCGGCGATAGCATTTTGTGAAACAATTTTAGTAGCAGGAGGGCAGTCAAATATTATGTAATCATAGTCATCGTCGATGCCAGTTTCCTCGATCCATCGACAAACCAGCGTTCTTTTATCCCACTCTGAATATATTGGATTGCCGTGCGTTGATGCAGTTAACTCAATCTCAACATCATCGAGTCCCAAACTCGCAGGTAATATGTCAAGCCTATCATAATGATTATTCCTTACTCTTTTAACTGCTCTTTGCTCTATTATAGAGCGGTCTGGAAAAGCATTACTCTGACCTATAAAGGGAGTAAAGATCTCATTTACAGTTTTCCGACGTTGAACGGCGCTCGCCCAATTCTGAGCTGTCAGACAAACAATTGAGAGGCTGCTTTGATGGTCCATATCAACGAGCAGGACGCGACTGGCGTGAAATCGAGCAAGCCCTGCGGCCAATTGAAAAGCGAGCGTGGTCTTGCCGACACCCCCTTTGAAGTTGATGATACTCACCCTGCGAGCCATGGCCTGAAACACCTTGTCGTCCACCCGCCGCCCCCGGCACCTCAAAGCGGAAGATGAGCCAAAGGCGTTTCCTAGTCCAGCATTACGGCTCGTAGGCTATGAATCCGCCAGAAGACGCCCAGACCGGCTCGTTACGCCGCCACCCGGTGCCGCTGCCAGTACCCCACGAAGTCCGGGCTGGTCCGCTTGCCCAGGGCAAGGCCGGCCAAGCGGCGCACCTGGTCCCCATTGCTCACCCGGCGGTTATCTTCCCGCCAGGAAGCTTCCTGAGCGTAGCGGAGGAGGTAGGCTCCCGCGATATGGTGATGGTGCCCGGCTTCGGCGCGGCGGAGGCGGCTGAAATACTCCTCGGCGAGGTTCGTGCAAGCGCAGTCCTGGCTGTAGGCTTCTCGGTGATTGATCCGCTTCATCTCGAAGGCCGCATGAAGGGCATCCCAGCCCGGCGCTTCGTCGGCATGGACGATGGTGCCCTTGGCGATGCGGGCCTTGATGAAGCCGAGGGCGGCGCTCTCCGAACCGAACACGGCCGGGACGGAATGGCCGTTGCGCTCGCGGATGATGATGACGGACTTGCGCTTGCCGGTCTGATTGGCGGCGAGGCGGCGGTCGCGGCGGCTCTCGGCATGGTTCGCGGGCTTGCTGTAGCCGCCGAAATAGGCGCCGTCGACTTCGGCTTCCTTCCCCTCGCCGCCGATCGTGCGGCCTTTCAATTCCTCGGCCATGGCCTCACGGAGCTTGTGAGCCAGGACGAACGCGCTCTTATAGGACACGCCAAGATCGCGGGAGAGAGCCAGGGCGGCCTTGCCCTTCACTTCGTTGCAGAAGATGGCGATGGCCGCGAGATAGCTGCGGAGGGGCAGCTTATGACTGGCAAACAAGGTGCCAGACGTGATGCTGAAATCCTTCCGGCAGGCGCGGCAGCGGAACCGCATGGCACCGTTCGGACGGCGGCACTCATAGGCCTCGAGGCCACCGCATCGGGACACACGGGAGCACCATCGGTTTCGGTCCAGCGGACGGCCCGGAAGGCCGTCTCGGCTTCCACGTCCGACATGCGGAACACCTGAGCTAGAGCGGTTTGGTGTTGCGCGGAATCGCTAGGTCTGATTCAGGGATGCCGGTGCGGGAGGCTTCGGCATGGCTTTACCTTTGTCGGCGGACTTGCGGGCTCGGATCGTACGAGCCGTTGGTGAA
>JAABUQ010000907.1_pt1 | contig 67351 bp, 25 predicted proteins | sample 5560001 | NCBI WGS metagenome assembly JAABUQ01 (sample SAMN10711888, study PRJNA513371) | rock metagenome | isolation source: Antarctica rocks | place: Antarctica: Victoria Land, Finger Mt nord | collected 2015-12-18
ATTAAATGAATTAAGATTAAATGAATTAAGATTAAATGAATTAAGATTAAATGAATTAAGATTAAATGAATTAAGATTAAATGAATTAAGATTAAATGAATTAAGATTAAATGAATTAAGATTAAATTAATTAAGATTTAATTAATTAAGATTTAATTAATTAAGATTTAATCTAAATTTAACTTAAATTCAATCTAGATCTTAACTACGAATAAAAAATATCTATAAAATAATATTAATTTAAGTAGCAAGTTTAGACTTTCTAAAAAACTTAATTAAAACTATTAAGACAATATATAAATCTAAATATTTATAAATGCTCGAAGACTGTATATCCAAATTTTAGAAAATGCACTATAAATATAAATCTCTTTAAAATCAAAAGAAATTGATTTTGAATATTATAGAAATTGTTTTCTCTTTTATTAAAGCTACTATTTAAGTAATGAAACTTTGATAAAAGAGATATTAATTCTTATTTACAAAAGTTAGAAAAAAAAAGATTGATCTACGAAAATCAATATTATACTATCTTATTATACAAGAAGAGACGAGAGAGAAGATCTTACTAGTAATAACGCTTACGATTTATCTCAATCGTTAAAATCAAATAAACGTAATCGACGCAATGTCGACAAGTAATTAAAACGCACTTAATATGTCTTAATGCGATCTATTACAAATCCTAACAAATATTATCGCGAAAATAATAAAGATTAAGAAGCTCTATAAATTTAAGAAAAAAACGCGTTTAAAATAATTTCGATAACGATGTTAACTAAGTAATGTATTTTTATTAAGAAGTTTACGCGCAAATTCAACGAATTCTTCGCGAAGAATAAATAAATCGACATAATTTTCGTATTAAAAAAATTAAAAAAAAACAACAAATCGACTAAAAAAAGTAAAAAGAATCGAGAAAAATATACAGAATGCAAATATATAAACGAACATAATACAAAGCTTGTTATTAATTGCACAAATAACAATTAAGATAAACGTTAAACAAACATTCTTAAAGCGACAATCGATCAAAAAGATAAAGCTAATAACATAAATAAAAAAAAAGAGACAAAAAGAATACACAAGATAAGCGCAACAATAATAATTGCATTAACGTGCAATTTAAATATTATTAACATACTAAATACGCGAAAAGATATACAAGAGATAAGACGCTTCAAAAAAATAATAATCTTCAAAATTAATAATAAGTACAATAAGAATTTTTTTAAATCGAGTAATTTTTAAATTGAAAATATATTTATTGCGACAATTTTGCGTCGTAAACGCGCAAAAATAATAATACACAATATTAAAGTAAAAAGTATACTTAAGAATATAAAGAAAAAAAGAGCAAAAACAATAAAAAGATTATGCAAAATTATATATTAAGAATTGAAAATTAATAAAATAACTTAATTTACAAGAAAGAGCGACAAAAAGAAATACGTCTTTATTGTAAAATAAATAAATTGCGCAAAGATAACAAACAAGTTAATTTAATTTAACATAATTTATAAGTCAAATATTAAAATAGCAAAATATTATAATATAAATTGCAAAATAAAGCAATATATAAAGTATTAAGAGTATAATTACTTAATATACGAATGCAAGAACAAGCAACAATGCGCTTATTATACGCAAGATTATTGCTTCGATCAATGTTCGCATTAATTAAATTTATTAAAATAAAAGTGCCACATTTGCAAGAATGTTTACAAAGTATTCGATTTTTAAGTGCTTTAAAAGATAGAACAAAAAACAAAAAATAAAAAAGATAACAAAGACAAAGTTATTGTATTACGTTGATAGAACAGCAAAAGCAAACGAAACAACAATTATCTTAATGATTTTTAAGAGCGCAACGACATTTAATTAGAAGTCGAAAAAAAAACGCAAAACGACAACAATTGATTGCTCGACATAGACAAGTCGCATACAAAATACTTTTGTAACAACAAAAAAAAAGCGTAATTTAACAATTAATTAAGAAAAGACGCTTTAACAAATTATTAAATAGTTATTATATTAATAAAACAAGATAATGACAAAATAATAATAATATTGTCATAGAATATATCTTTTACGCAAAAGATATAGAATCTAATAAATATTGATATCGAGAATTATACGAAGCAACTTTAATAAAAACACAAAACAAGTTTAAAATATTATAGTATAACGTTTATAAATCGAGAAATAAAATAATAATTACATTGCTTTAGAAGAATAAAATACAAAATTACAATATATTAATAATATAAGAATTGTAATAATATTACGCTAAGATAAAGATATACAACTTAAGACGCATAGACTTTACGCTCGTAAATAACGACAAAAAAATATATTTCTATATTAATAAACGCATTAATAACAATAGCTAACACAATATATAATATTTTAAAAATATAAAAACAATAACGTTACAACTATGTTTTAACAATAATAACACAAAATATAATCTTGTTAATATTTATAATATTTACAATTTGGTTTTAAATAATTATAACGAGGTAATTGACAAAAGCAATTTTTCAACAACAAAGTTAACTTTGCATATGCAAGACAAAAGTGTTATTATAAAAAAATTTAATTTGCATTATTTCTTCTAAGCAACTTCTTTCTATTTTAGACAACATTTGTTTTCGAAGAATTTGTTAAATATAATGCGCGCAATCGACACAATATTAACTCTTTTTTAAAGAATTATAATAAAAGATTATTAAGACGCTTAAATTATAATCAACTTATTGTTCGTTACAAAGAAAATAGCAAATCGATTAATATATTGCGATATGAACTAAAAGATAGAAAACTTATTTGATTATTTTTTATTAAGAACAATGTTAAATTTTCGAACGCAAAAGAAATCTTGATGTCGCTTTAGACAAAATTGAAAAGCTATAAACTTAAGAAAGTTCGACAACATATTAAGAAATTTATTATTTAAATTAATATTGAACGATTTAATAAAAAGAGACAATATTAATAAGTATACAACAAAGTTGCTCGATGCTTTGAAAAAAACTATTGAAAACTTTATTTTGTAAACAAGATTAGACAAAAAAATTAAAATTAAATGAATAACAAAGTATACAAACATAATTAAAGAAATTAAAAGACTACGTTAACAATATTATATTTCTAATAAATAAACAATGTACATTTAAATATGCGACAAAAAAAGAAATATTTTAAAGAGACATAAACGAGACGAATTTCGCAAACAAATAAAAGTTTCGAAAAATATTATTAAGAATCTTTTTAAGATAACAAAGTAAATTAAAAATGCGACAACAAAAACGTTAATTAAGTTTACTATATTATTATTACAAATCGATATAAACATCGCGACAACAACAAAGAACAAAATCGAAACAATATTTTAATTTTAATTTCTTTCATTGTTTACAATTTTAATAAACAACTTAAACAAATTTTCTTATTTGATTTCTATAAAAGATAACAAGATAATGTTAAAACGCAAAGTAATAAAAACAATGCACAAAATAACTTCTAACAAGATATTAAGAATTAACAATATAATTAATTGTACATTGCGACAATTAATTTGCATCGTTTTATTTTAACTTAAAGTAAAAATCTTATTTGATAAATATATTAAAAAAGAAATGCAATCGTCTTATTTTAAAAAGACAATTACAATAATGTTGCGTAGATTAAGAAAAAAGAATTATTCTAAGTTGTTATTCTTTAAGTCTATCACATTATTAAATACATTAAATAAAATACTAAAGTCGATAATATCGAAGTGTCTTCGCTACATTGTAGAAACGCACAATATTCTATTAAATATATAAATAAGAGGTAGAAGACAATATTTAATCGACACAATATTGCAATTAATTACAAAAAAGATTTATACAATATAAAGCAATTAAAAGAAGAGAGTAATATTTTTACTTAATTTTGATATATTAGATGCATTCGATAATATGTCGCATATTCGATTGCTTTACAATATAAAGAAAAGACAAATTTCTACTTGTTTGCTCAAATAAGTAAAGAATTTTCTAAAGAAACGTTGTATTATCTTGATTATAAACAACTACATAATAAAGAAGCGAAATGCGAACATAAAAATATCACAAAAAAAATTCTTTTTAATTTTATATTTGTTTTACAATGCGAATTTGTTAAAGATATGCAATAACATTAAATTGCGAGTTAGCGTTACAAGTTTCGTAAACAACGTTAATATATTAATATATAAGAAATTGATCGAATATAATTGCAAAATGCTAAGTTAAATATATAATAAATGCGAGCAATAAACACAAAATTACAAATTTAAGTTCGCAAAAAAGAAGTACAAATTAATTTATTTTTCGCGAACTTTAAAGAGATTTAATATAAGCGTCAATATAATGCTAACGAAGTACGAGATAATAATTAAATCGAATATTAAAAATTCAACTAAATTTAAAGCTAAGATAAAGAGCTTATTTGCGTTAAATAAAGATTAAGTTAATAATTAAACACAAAAACGCGTTAATAATAGAAAATTCGATATTTAATATTTTGTTAAAGATAAATAAGCGCAAGTATATTATTATTGAAAAGTTAATAATAACTTACAATGTCGTCGCATAATATATGTTTAAAAATTAAAAAAATTAAAAAAAAAATATTTCGAAATTGCAATCGATATAAAATTGCGCGTTTCGACGTATTACAAGTATTTACAAAACAACGTTTACAAAAATTTTATAAGTCGAAATCAACGTATTTTTTATCAATATATATCTCGAAAAGCTAATATAGAAATCGATAGTTATTATAAATGCACAAAAGTCGAACAAAACAATAAACGCAACAATATTGCGTATACGTAACGACTTAATATTAAAAAGAGAACAAAAATCAAAATTTAAAATAATATTTTTGCAACTTAAGAAAAACTAAATGCGAATAAAACTTGAATTAACAATAATATTGCGATAGCAATTCTATATAGTTGTTTTATAATAAAACTTTCTAAGATAATTATTGCGAACAATAAAAAAATAATTAAGAAAAAATACAACGCAAACAAGTTCAATTAATATTGAAAAACGTACTTCGACAAAAGCAATTGCAATAAAAACGTTATTGTTATCTTAATAAAAACAAATTGAAAAATTGAAAAGCAATTAAAAAATATTAAGATAACGCTTACGCATTACAACGAATTCGAGAAACTTATAAGAGCAATTGAAAAATTGACAAAGCATTGCGAGACGTTTATTAACTCGCGAAAACAAATTTATAAAATATATTTTAACAATTAAACTTTATAAAACTTTATAAAAGAAATAAAATCAATAATAAATCAAATATATTTTAGAAAAATGTAAAAAACATATAATGCAATACAATGTCGCAACGTTATATTAAAACTTTATTAAATTTTAGAACATAAAGATATAAAAAATAACAAAATTGTGAACAAAATCGCTAATAAGATGTATAAACAACGTTTATTTCTCGCGAATCAAATGTTAGACAAACTCGTTATTAGAAAGACGTTTATTTAGAACAAAACTTAAAAGAAGTAGTAATTAAGATAATTAAAAGACAAAAACAATACAAAGTATCGCAAGCTCGTATTTAAAATTACGCATAAATATATACGATTACATATTAATTGTCTCAAATTATATAATGTATTTTTAATATAACTAAGAATAGACATAATTAATTTTAATTAATTTTTGTGCAAATAATAAGTGTTTAAGATTACGACAAGAATTTGCGATTGCAATTAAAGACGCATGACGATTAAGCATATTCTATTAATTTATTTTAAATAAGGACAAGAAAAAGCACAAATGTAACAAGAGATTAATATTATAAATCTATAATAATTGATAAACGAAATTAGATTTGTCGTCGCAACAATACGCATAATTTTAACTATTAAGTTGTTGCTCTAGTTTTAGACAACAATATTGTTAATAATACTCGAGTTTTTCTTAAATTTATAAAGTTCTTATTTAAAGAATTTTCTTGTATTACGAATATCACGATATAGAAGACGAAGACGCAACGTCGTTATAACGATTTATTACAAACAAATAACACTTACAAATTCTAGTCAATTATAATTAGACAAGTAGGCGCTAGTGCTACTCGTTTATTCGTAATTGATCAAATTTAAAAATCGTAAAAGTATATAGTTCTTGCATAGATTCTTAGGGATGTTGAATTGAGTATAAATAATAATAAAAAAAAATAAAAAAAAACTTTAATATTTAGTTTTTAAAGCTATTTTGCTAAGTTATATTCGAACTTCTTTTTGCTAATTTAATATAATTTTAATAATATAATCTATCTTATAAATATATTTAAAATATAATATTTAATAGTAGACTCTATTTACAATTATATTGTAAACAAAGAAAACTTAAAGTAATAATATGAAATACAATTAATAAAATCGATTATTATTGTTCAAGTTAAATCGAACATATCTACTTTATCTTAAATTAATTTTAATTTTTCTTAAATTTCTAACTTCTTTTGTAAATCGATAAACGCATTTGTTGTACTATTAATTTTATTAATATTTTTGCTTCTTCGACTCTTTATTGTATTTATTGTTTTGAACATCTTAACAATAAAGTTTGTTTTAGTTTTTTGTCTTTAATTAATTATGCGTTTAATTCTTATTTTTGTATAAATAATATAGTAAGTTATTTAGTTAATATTATCTTAACAATAAACGCATTTAAATGTTTGTTTGTTAAGCTTAAAATCGTAAATTAGCTTGCATAGAATAACAATTATAATTTGTTACAAATTTAAGTCTATTCTTATAATTCTAGTTATCTTAATAAGAATATTCGACTAACTTTAATTTAAAAGCCTTTTAATCTTTATATCTTTCTTTAGCTTAAAAGCATTTATATTAATCTGCGCTTTAATTAATTGTTATAATATATTCGAGACTTGCAATTTAACATACAATACTTATAAATATATCATATAAAAGAAGTTATTATTTGTTAATTACAAAGTGTATTAAACGCTATACTTAATATATAAGATAAAAAAGACTTCGATTCTAAGAAATAAAGAGATTAAAATAAAATATCGATTTACGCATTTTATTACAAGAATTATTTTAAAGAAAGAGAACATTATAAGATTTAAAGTATCAATATACTTTTTAAGAAGCATTTTAATTGCGTCGAATTTTAATATATTACAAATAATTTATAAATAGAAGTTTGTTGAAGAATTTTTTTTTTAGTTAATTAAGAATTGAATTCATGCAAATTTATTCGACGTCTATATTAGTTTATCTTATTATATTTTTAAAAAAAATAAAAAGAATAAAGATTAAATAAAGAAGACTGCTATAAACGCAAAAGAAACAAGTTGTATTAAAGATACTCTTAGTTCTAACAATTTTAGTTTAATTAAATATTGTCGAAGATAAACTTAAATATGCTAACTTTAATTTTATATAATTTATAAATGTTTAAATTATTTTATTTTTGTCTTAGATTAAAAGTTAATTATTGAATTGTATATTACAAGATACTCTTTTAAAAATTCTACAATAGTTAACAATTATATAAGATTTTTAAGATCTACAAAACGTTTTTTATTTCAAAAACTATTATTATAATATTAAATTAAAATATAGAACAAAAATTCTACGAAAACTTAAACTACTTTATTTGCTTTTTTTGTTAACTTCTTTATTTTTAGACTAATCGCTAGGTTAGAAATCGATATTAACTTTCTAACTCGACTCAAATACTCGATATCAACATCGTAACTCGATTTAAATACTCGATATTAACATCGTAACTCGACTTGATATCGACTCGATTTTTAACTTAATTTGAGTCATCGACTCAAATCATTAAGCAATTGAAAATGTCGTCATAATGTCAAGAATTTCTATTTTTGAATTTATTACGTCACGACTTTCGAGAGATCTATGCGTCAAGAACGAAACAATTTTTTTCTTTATTATTTTCTCGTCATTTGCATTATTTTATTGAATTATTTTATTACATTATTAGTGTTTATCTTTAAATCATTTATTGTTGTTATTAAGATTGTTGTTCTTTGCAAAATATATTGCAAAATGTCTAATTCTAACGATGTATACAATTTATTAATATTTTCGATTAAGAAAGAATTTATTTTTTCGATGTTGCACAATTTAATCTTAAGTAATCTTCATTTTAATCAATTCGCAAGTCAAAACTTATAAAATATTAATTAATTTTTTTTAAAAAAAAAAGCTCTTTAAGAAGCGATCGATAAAATTCGTTAAAATAGTTCTCTTTTAAAATTAAGAGAGAACAACGAATACGTTAAATGAAGTCTTGATATTAATGTTTAATTTCAACAATGATAATTAAAAACATTTATTGACGAAAGTGTCACAAACAAAACTTAAAAAAAAATATCAAATTTATTTTAAACTAAGAAGACTAAAGCAAGTAAACAATTCAATATTTAAAACATATTTGTTTAAATAATCTTAACACTAGAAGAATATTCTAAGATAATATGCAAAAATTGTCTCAAAATTCAAAATTATTTTACAACTATAAGTGATTTTAATACGATCAATATGCTTAAACATCGCAAAACAAGTGCTTGCAAAAAACGAAATCGATTTAATTTTTTTTCATAGCTTGAGTTAGTTTTTAATCGTATAAGTTCAATTTAATAATGCAAATAAATAATGCAAAATTGACAAATTAATAAAAGAAAAGTTATATCGACTTAACGTCTTAATTTAATTAATCAAATTAAAAACAAATATTGTGCAAAATTATTGTTGCCTTAAATTTATCTTTTTAAATTATCGAAAATAAGCATTTTCGATAATTATTGCAAATGCTTCGCTTAAATCTTACTTTCGTACATCACACTAAATTGTTATTTGCAATTTTTTTAAAATAAGATAACATTCGTATTAAGATAAAGCAAAATCTAAAAAAGTTACGACATATATCTATTGCATTAGATGCATAATCTAGTTTTTAAAAGATCGCTTATCTATAAGTATTAATATATTAAATAAATTTTACATTTTAATATCGTAAACATTTTATTAAATTTACGTCTCTTTAAGTTAAACATATTAATTGTTATTTAATGCAAAAGTTTCTTAAAATCTTGAACACATATAATATTAAAAATAAGCTTTTTAATGTTGTTACGAGAATGTAATTATAAGCAATGATTTATGCACTATTGTTAGAAAGATATTTTTTAAATAAATAATGCAAAAAGATAATGCATTTGCTAATAAATGAATTAGATTCGCGTTTTTACAATTGCTATTAATAGTTCTTCTTAACGAAAGCTTCGCTTTTAAAAGTTTTAAATTGAAGCTAAAACAAAGTCTTAAACATTAATATAAGACATTCGCATTCGTTGAAACTCTATTTATTTAATGCTTCGACGTACATATCAATTGCGCAATATGATCAATATATGAGTTAACGAAGTCTTAAAAGACTTAAAGATTCAAGCTATTCATTTAGAAGATAACGAATAATTACTAATATTGTTTGTTAATAATATGCTATGTTCTTTCTATAAGTTAATTTTAATTGTGTTTAGAACAATTAATGTTAACATGCATTTAGAATTTCGATTGTTTAATGCTCTTTTTAATTATTTTAATGTTGTTGAAAGAGTTATACGCAACAATGCGTATTTTTCCTATCAAAGCTTGCGAGTTAATTTCTACAAAACTCGCGAAGTACTATTCTAAGATTAAGAACAAAAACGAATTAATATACAATTTTCTTATAATTTTAGATTTTACTTAAAAGTCAAACTTGTATCGAAATTAAAACACAAAAAATGTCAAAAAACAAAATTTCAATAAGATTGATCATTCTTATTACAACAAATACAAAAAAAAGTTTAAAAACTATTTTAGTTGTCATTATGAAAAAAGAATTACGACTTTAAGAGTCGAAACGCAACGAACTAACGAAATTGACGAAATTATGCGAATTAGCAATGCAATCGTTTATTTGTTAATAATTATATAGTTTGTTGCGATAACTATACGAACTCTTCTTTAACGAAGTCAACGTCGATTTTTATCTTTAAGCGAGAACGATCAATATCTTCGCATTGACGCCATTGTTAAAAAGACTTCAACATGAAAGTTTTGAAAAAATAACGTTTCGAATTTCTCAAAATTAGCTCAAATGACTAGAGACGTTCTTTCGTGTTCAATATTCTTTGTGAGCATCGAAAGAACATTCAATTTTGTTAGAAGAGTTTGTCGATAAAATCGATCACAAATAACTTTAGAATCGATCGAACAAATTATGCTTTTTAAGTATTATAATCGTATTATGAACTTAAATTCTAAAAAGACTATCATCGAAGCGTAAAACATTTATCGAAAAGAGAAAAACAATAATTTAACGATTAAAAAATTTAATGATTCTTTTAGAATAGATTTGCAAAATGTTTTGCGTTTGATTAATATTTAGAGATTTAATATCATTATATTTGTTAAAGATTTTGCATTGTCAATATATGTTTCGAAACAATATAATTAGAAGATAATATAATCTAGTAATGCAATTTAGTAATGCATTTAAATTACTTATATTGCATTAAATTAATGTATTTGACTTTTTAAAAATTATGCTAAATATTTAGAAATATTAAAGTTTTGATAACTCAATAATAGCGCGTTCAACTTGCAATAATAATGACACATTATTTACGATATAATTTACGAGAGCATTATTGTGCTATCTAAGATTATATCGTAGATTGTGTATTATTGTTATCGCGAATTGAAAAATTAAATATTCAAATTCTTTTTAAGATACAATGATTTTTTTTTTTGCAATCTTTAATGAGATTATATAGAACGAGATTGTCGAACTCTTTAATTAACAAAATTAAATTAATGATTTGATTTGATTTTTTTAAATAATTTGAATGCATTATTATAGTGCATTTTTTGATTAATATATTTGATAAAAAAGTGCATAATGTGATTGACATATTTGTTAAAAAAAAGTGTATAAATAATTCATCTTTTGATTAATATATTTGATAAAAAAAGTGCATAATGTGATTGACATATTTGTTAAAAAAAGTGTATATATAGTGCACTTTTTGATAAACATATTTGATAAAAAAAATGCACAAACAATGCATGTAGCAAAACAATGCGTTTAATAGATAATGTAACAAGATAATGCAATTAATGAATTGCATAACTAGATAGCTTGAATTCTTATTAACTATTTTTAATTTCGATCATTTTAATTGATTAGTCTAAGATCGTTATAATCTTATGCTTAACTTGATTTTCATTGTTATTATTTTCGTCTTTATACTTCGACGATTCATATTCGTTCTTTATTATTTTTGTATTATCTTTGACTTTTTCGTATTTGATTTCAACTCTATTATTATTCATTTTAATCAAATTCTTCAATTCGTTATTAATCGAATTGAGAAAATTAAGTATTTTATGATTTGCGACATTTTTGTCGCTAAAAAATGTGCTCACAAACTTGTTAAATTCATTGATCACGTTTAAGTCTTAAGTTACTTTTAGTTTATTTAGTTCTTTATGATGCAAAATACGTTGCTAAATGATTTAAATGATTGATATCATATATTTCAACATATTGATATTAAATTCGTCGTAATTCGTAGTAGTCTAACATGTATATTAGTCTTATTTTTTACATTAAACACAATATATACTTGATCAATAAAAGTAGACTTTGCTACGTTCAAATGTTGACTTTCAAATACTATCTTCATAGCTGTCGCATCAATGATTGCTTGCTTGGCAACCTTTTTCTCTTTAATCTTCTTTATCAATTTTGTTTCGAAATAGTTAGTTATTATATAATTAACTTTTTGAACACATATGCATTATTCAAATGCATTATCATGAAAATTCTTTTTAACTCGCTCATTAATGATCAAGTTTTAAACATTGTTCTTCATATTTATTTGCTTGTTTTTGAACGCTTTTTGATAAACATTCGTAGCTCTAAGCTTTGTCAATCGTTTGTGAAGAATTATTCGATTTGCGTTTTGTTTAATGTACAATAATTTTTGATTTGCGTCTCACATCATGACACGATTTCGACTAACAATTAATTGAGAAAGAATAAAGAGAGTCGACATTTTGCGCTTTCGATTAGTCTTTATGATAATGCATACAAGTAATGCAAATTAATATTTTTATTTAACTATGTAAGTCTATGCAATAAGTGATTAGAAGTTGTTCTAACTAGTGTATAATTTATGAAAGAGAAGAGTGTCGCAATCATAAAGTGAATTTTCGCGTTTAAAATCAAAATTAGAATTGAGAGTCTCATCTTTATTTAATATTATCACAATTGAAAATTATTACAATCATCACATTATTGCTTCTAATTGATTTTTTTTTTCATCTTATATTGCGACATAATTAAGCACTTATTTTAGTTATTTGATCACATTATCGTTCGTCAACTTAATTATCTTTAAGTCGATACAATTTTTTCAAATAGTTAACGTAAACAACTTCTTATTTACGATCTTATAATGACGCGTATTAAACAAATAAATAATGCATTTAAATAATGCATTCTTTGTTGCGAATTGCTAACATGCTTAATGCAAAACATAAAAAAATTGAGAAATCAATTCGTAATGATATGACATCACGAGATTGCGACAATAAAGAAATTAACAAAAGCAAAAGCAAAACTCTACTTGAAAGTACGACGTTTAAGATTTAGAAAATAATGCAAACAAGTAATACAACAAGTTATCACTAGCTAAGTTTTTGCAATAGAAGAAGCGTAAATTTAAGTCTAAGATTGTGGCTCTAAGAGAAATTCGTCAATATTAAAAGTTTGCAAATTTGTTGATTTTTAAGAGGTCTTTCGAAAGACTAATGCGAGAAATTCTTTAAAATGAAGCTTTTAACAACAAATTTAAAAACGAATTAAGTAATAAAGATTACAAATTTTAGACTTCGATATTGAAGACACTTCAAGAAACTATTAAAGCGTTTTTAACTAAATTCTTTTTTAGTAAGTGCATTACTTATTTGCATTATCGTTGATTCTTTACGACATCTACTAATGTTCTACTTTATGTATGTAGATAACAATTTGCTTGTCATTCACGCAAAGCGTAAAATTATTTAGTAGAAAAATATGCGATTGATGAAGCAATTGATGATCAATCTAAGAATTCACTATAATAATGATGAAATGTAAACATTCGTCGTAATACTCGAAATTCTAAAATCGAGATGTTTTCGTCATATTCAAATGATCAAAATTGAGAATAAATAGCAAGAATACAAGTTATTTAATTATATAGTTCATTAATTGCATTATCTTGTTGCATTATCTACTAAACGTATTGTTTCGCTACATACATTTATTATGCACTTTTTCGAACAAATGTGTCAACGAAATTGTTGTTCGAACATGCACTTTTTTTTATAACAATGAAGCTAATCGAGAGATTACAATAATCTTAAATTAGTTATTACACAAACATCAAAGAAATCAAATGCATTATTTAATTGCATTATTATGCAACATTTTAAGAAAAAAATTATAAGATTTAACACACAATTCATGTCTACAAATTCTACTATTAAACTGCTTCATGTCTTGGCGAGTCGAGTCGAAAATTCGAGTCGATACTTGATATTAACATCGTGACTCAATTCGAATACTCGATATTAACATCGTAATTTAAATCGACTTTTCGATATTAAAATCTTGACTCGACTCGAGTCTTGGCGAGCTAAAAACTCGACTCGAACTCGATGACTTGACCCAACGCGATTAGTCTAATAAAGAGATAATATACTAACTAAAAAAAAAATATATATATATATAAATGTTTTAGTTGCTTTCTAAAGTATCGCTAAAACTAAATTCTAAATACAATAATTGTTCTTTTTGCAATTAAAATTGTTAATCTTATTTTGCAGATTTTCGCAAATTGGACACTAAAATAAAAGTTAAAAAATAAGAAAATTAATTAACTTCTAATATTTTCTAATTTTATAAAGAGCAATAGTATTAAGCTTTTATTTTCGATCTTGCTATTGCAAAATATTAGAATATTAGTCAAAAATATATTATTTGTTTGCATTATCTTAATTATATTAGTTTCTCTAATATTCTTTTTCTTAGTATTTTTTTCTTCTTAAGATTTTTCTTTGTTTGTACTTATCTTATTATAATTAGATTAAGAAATTAGTTTATTGCAAGAAAACTTAATAATATTTCGACAATCTAGCAAATTAAGTATATTAGTTCTAAGCAAAATATTTTGCATTATCTATATATATTATCTGTCTACTTTGTACAAGTTATTAATAGATTAATTGTTAGATTAAGTTTCGATTTTAACTTTAGAAATTAACTCAACTTGTTAATTTCAATATTAGAAATCGACTCGAAACTCGATTTGATTTCTATTATTTTAAAATCGACTTAATTCGATTCAAGTCGATTTTCGAATCTAATATTAGAAATCGAATTGGATTGTCAAGAATATCAAGAATACCAAAAATAATATAAATTTAGTTGAAATTTATATTTTTTTAATTATTTTCTAGATAATACATATTAGTAATATATAATATAAAAATAGTCTAATATACTTATTAATTAATTTAAATAGATTAATTGTTTCTATTAAATTATCAATTAATTGTTACTAAAAATAATAAAGTTTACTAAAAATAATAGTCTTGACAATTCGAATCGATTTTTCGAGTCGAGTTTCGATTTTAAATATAGAAATTAACTCGAATTATTAATTCCACCTTTAGAAATCGAATTATCAAGACTTTCGAATTAAATTGATACAAATTGTTAAGATTCGAGTCGAATACTCGATTCGAACTCGATAATTCGATTCGATACAATTAGTCTAGTTATTAATGAAGTTAATAATTTTAATATTAATTAAAAGTGAGCAAGATTACACGAGAGAGTCAAACCTAGATAAATAACGAAGTGCACGAAGATAGTCAAAGAAATTAGAAGACTACGTCGACAATGTCATATTTCTAGCGAGTAAGCGACTTACGTTTGGGCATGCGACAAGAAGAACAAGATTCTAAAGAGACACAAGCAAAACAAGTTTCGCAAACAAATAAAAGCTTCGAAAAATATTATTAAGAGTCTCTTCGAAATAACAAAGTAAGTCAAAAACGCGATAACAAGAACGTTAATCGAGTTTATTATATTATTATTACAAATCAATACGAGCATCGCGACAACAACAAAGAACAAGATCGAAACAATGTTTCGATCTTATTTTTCTTCTTTGTTTACGATTTTAATAAACGACTTAAACGAATTCTTTTATTCGATCTCTATAGAAGACGACGAAACAATATTTAAACGCAAAATAATAAGAGCAATGCACAAAACAACTCTTAACAAGATATCAAAAATTAACAATATAATTAATTGTGCATTGCGACAATTAATTTGTATTGTCTTATCTTAAGTAAGATTTCTATTCGATAAATATATTAAGAAAGAAATGCAATTGTCTTATTTTAAAAAGACGATCACAATAATATTGCGCAAATGGAGAAAAAAGAATTATTCTAAATTGTTATTCTTTAGACTTATCGCGTTATTAAATATATTAAATAAGATATTAAAGTCGATAATATCGAAGCGTCTTTATTACGTCGTAAAGACGCACAATACTTTATTAAGCACACAAATAAAAATTAGAAAACAATATTTAATCGATACGACATTGCAATTGATTACAAAAAAGATTTATACAATATAAAGCAATTAAAAAAAAGAATAACATTTTTACTTAATTTCGATGTATTAGACGCATTCGACAATGTATTGCATATTCGATTGCTTCACAATATAAAAAAGAGACAAGTTTTTACTTGTCTACTTAAATAAGTAGAGAATTTTCTAGAAAAACATCGTATTATCTTAATTATAAATAACTACACAATAAAGAAACGCAATGCGAACGTAAACATATTGTAAAATTCTTCTTTTTTTTAATCTTATATTTGTTTTACAATGCGAATTTTTTAAAGATATATAATAACATTAAATTGCGAGTTAGCGCTACGAGTTTCGTAAACAACATTAACATATTAATATATTAAAAATCGATCGAACGTAATTGCAGAATGCTAAGTTAAATATATAATAAATGCGAGCAATAAGCACGAAATTACAAGTTTAAGTTCGCGAAAAAGAAATACAAACTAATTTATTTTTTGCGAACTTCAAAGAGATTTAATATAAGCGTCAATATAACGCTAACGAAACACGAAATAATAATTAAATCAAATATTAAAATATTGAAAGTTCAATTAAATTTAAAGCTAAGATAAAGAGTTTATTTGCGTTAAATAAAAATTAAGCTAATAATTAAATACAAGAACGCGTCAATAATAGAAAGTTCAATATTCAATACTTTGTTAAAAACAAATAAACGCAAGTATATTGCTATTAAGAAGTCGATAATAGCTTACAATATTGTCGCATAATATACGTTTAAAAATATTAAAAATTTAAGAAAAAAAATAATTTCGTAATTGCAATTAATACAAAATTCTGCGCTTTAACATATTACAAATGTTTACAAGACAATACAATTAAGATAATTTAGAAACAAGAACAACGCAAAGTATTGCAAGCTTGCATTCAAAATTACGCATAAACACATATAATTATATATTGATTATTTTAAATCGCATAATATACTTCTAATATAACTAAGAATAAACAAAGTCAACTTTAATTAATTTTTGTGCAAACGATAAATATCTAAAGTTACAACAAGAACTTGCGATTACAATTAGAGACACATAACAATCAAGCATATTTTATTGACTTGTCTTAAATAACGACGAAAAAAAGCACAAATATAATAAGAAATTAATATTACAAATTTACGACAATTGCTAGACAAGATTAGATTTATTGTTGCGACAATACGCATAATTTTAATTATTAAGTTGTTACGTCAATTTTAGACAACAATATCGACAACAATACTCGAGTTCTTCTTAAACTTATAAAGTTTTCGTTTGAAGAATTTTTTTGTATTACGAATATCACAATATAGAAGACGAAGACGCAACGTTGTTATAACAATTTATTACAAACGAAATAAGAATCGCAAATTCTAGTCAATTATAATTAAATAAGTAGACGCTAGTGTTGCTCGTCTATTCGTAATTAATCAAATTCAAAAATCGTAAAAATATATAATTCTCGCATAGATTCTTAGAAATGTTGAATCGAGTATAAATAGAAAAAAAAGAAGTTTATATAAACGTAACTAAAAGATAGAAGATTTAAAAACAATTGCAAAGAAGTTATAGTAAAATAAGCATTAATTTTAATAACAATTACTAGTGCAAACGCGTTAAAAATTGCGTAATAAGAAAGATTTTAATCGACAATTAACAATAAAAGTAATTAAAATTAATAACAAGAAAGTTAACAAATATAAACGCATATAATATATTAACAAAATCAAGCATATATTAATATAAAGAATTAATAATCTTAAGTTGACAAAAGTTTAAAGTAAATATTAGTAAATAAATATTAATTCTAATTTTAATATATATATTTCTTACTTTGTTTGAATAAAACTACTTGTCAATATATTATTTACAATTCTATTACTCTTTTCGAATTTTCTATTTTTTAAATCTTGTTGCATTCTACTAGATATTATAAGAAACTTCTAAACTGCTATATAACTATATTATCTTTATATATTATTTCTAAAATAAGTTAAATATATATATAGATAATAAAAGTGCTATTAACAATTTTAAAAACTATTGCAAATCGAAATTGCGCAAAAGACTAAAATAATAATTGCAAGAAGTTATACAAAAAGCAAAGTAACAATCGAAAAGTTATCTTAATATAAATAAAGAAACTTTGTAAAATATCTATATAGAAAGAAGTTGCAAAGTCGAATTATAAAATTATAAAAAATAATATTAAAAAAAGGGTTAAGAAACATCAAATTAAAAAAGAAATTTATAGTAATATATCTAAATAATATAATTAAATATACAATGCTAATAGTTCAACAACAAAATACTTTAAAAACAAGTTAAGATAAAAAGTAAAAAAGAAATTTGTAACTAAGAAAGCAAATCGACTTAAAATAATCGAAAAAACACAAACACAATATAAAAATACAAATATAATAATAGAATTCTCTTCTAAGAAAATATATATTATTTGAATATATTATCTATATTCTATAGTTAAGTTAATTAATATTACAATTAAGTGTTAACAATAAATTTAATATTAATAAAAGCTTTTCAATCTATATAAAATCGATTGTAAGAATTATTTATTATAACAATTTAAATAACGTAAGAAGAGCTAATAATAATAATTTTATAGAATTGTTTGATATCTTTGTTAAAGAATTTGCATTCTTAAACAATACAAAGAAGAGAGAAATTTCAAACTCTATTATTGCTAAAATAAAGAATTTCGATAATATTATTAAAGAAAATAATAATAAGCAAGAAACCCGATATAAGATTTAAGATAATATAAAAAAGTTAAGTTATAACTACTATAAAGCAACAAATAATAATAATAATAATAATAATAATAAAAACAAGAAAGATAAAAACAATAACAATAAAATTGATAAGTAGACTGATCGTCGGGCCGGGTTATGATATTACCCCTCTAGCTCGACCCGGCGCCAAGATCGAGTCGTGACGATTTTTTGAAATTGAATCGCTCAAAGTAGTTTAGCGCGAAGCACGCTAAACTACTTATAGTAATTGACTAAACTACTTTGAGCGATTCGATTCTTCGATTTTTTTTGACTCGGGTCTTGGCATTTGCACGTGACATTTCCGGGTCAATGCGGCCAGTCTATTGATAAGAATAATAACAATAAAGATAACAACAAGATAAAAAATAACTTAAATTAAACTCTTTAAGATAATAGTAAAGCAATCAAGATTATTAAGATTTTAAACTAATAATTTTATATATATAGTTTAGAGAGTCTGCTATTATATATTACTATTACAATATATTATTTTTTGTATTATTATACTGCATTATTAAGTTGTAATTAAACAATTTAAGTAAAGTATAAGATTGATATTTTAAATTTATAAAATATAATTTAAATTTATATTAATATCTTAACAATTCGAATTGATTTTTTAAATAATATATTTAACTTTTTAAGAATTATATTATTGCTTTAGAATTATTAGTTTTCTATATAATTTTAAATAAAATATACTTAAATATTAAAGTTTGAATAACTTAATAATAGAGCGTTTGAATTTTCAATAATAGTAATATGGTATTTATAATAATATTATTAAAAGCATTATTGTATTCTTGTTAATCTTATTATAGATATTATGTTGTTGTTATTGCAAATTAAAAGATCAAGAATTTGAATTCTTCTTAAGATACAATAATTTTTTTTTTACAATTTTTGACAAAATTATGTAGAACAAGATTGTTGAACTCTTCAATTAAAAAGTTAGATCAATAATTTAATTTTAGTTATCTAGATAGTTCGAAGACATTATTATAATATATTACTAGATAATCTTATATCGAAAGATTATAGAATATAATATAATTTTCTAGTATTTATTTTAGAATTTCTTTATACTAATACTAAGTCTTGACAATTTAAGTCGATTTTTCCAAGTTTGAAATTAAATCAAATTGTCGATTTTAATGTTAGAAATTAAATTGTTAAAACTTTTAATTCGATTCGAATTAAATTATTAAGATTCGATCTAATTTTTTGAATTAAACTCGATTTCTCGAATCGACGCAATTAGTCTAAACTATGACAATATCGATCAGACTACTTCTAGTCTGCTTGCGCTAACTTATTTAGGAAAATTAATATTTATATAAACTCATATTATTTTAACTTTAGTTTGAAATTTTTAACCTAATTAAGCTAGTACTAAGTATGTAATAAATTATTCTAATTTAGATTTTTAGATTTTATAAATAGATTCGCGTCTATAAGCGTCAATCTATTAATAAAATCGAGTATTTATATTTTCGATAATTTATTACATACTTAGTACTAGCCCGATTAGGCTAAAAACTTCAAACTAGCGTTAAAATAATATAATTTTTATATAAATTTTAAGAGATTCCTAAATAAGTTAGCGCGATTAGGCTAGATACAGTCTGGTCGATGTTGTCTTAGTAAAGAATACTTAGTAGAATTCGCATATATAAAGTGTCTCTCCCGGAATTGCCAATAAACTAACTATTATAAGATAGAAGAACAAGATATATTAGAAGATAACAAATATTTACAAAAAAGTTATAATAGTATAATACAATTCTGTTGTTTGCGCAATAGTAGTCAAGATAAATTTTTATTTTAATTTATTCTTCTCTTTTAATTTTTTAGTTTTTTGCGTTCGAGACAATATTTAAGCTAATATATTTGCAAAAACCGAAGAAAAAATTGTAAAACAACAAAATCGAATAAAAAAAGTATCGAAAAATAAATTTTGTTTATAATAGTATTTTTTTTCTTGAGTATTAAGATATTGTCGATACTCTTTAACAAAAGAAAAAAAGCAAATTTGCTCTAAAATATAATATTATTATCGAGCCGATTAATATTATAGATATTAGAATAAATCTAATTTGAACTTAAATAATTATAATATTAAATATTAAATAATTGATAACAACAATATTGCAATCGATAGTTTGTATCTATTGACTAAACTAGCTAAATAAGATTTTTGTCTATATTTTGCGTTGCTTAGTTGTTAAGATAGATTGTAAAATATAAAATATCTAGAACAAACAAAATATATTAATAGATAAGTTATCGAAAACAAAAATAGAGATAAAGAAGATTAGATAAAAATAACAAGTTACTTATCTTGCTATCTATATTTAGAGATTATTTCAAATATACGTAATATATTCGTTAGATAGAATATTTAATAAGTTGTGTTAAAAAATCTATAAATAGTGACTAAGAATTCAAAATAAAAGTATACAACAACTTCGAATATAAAAGAGAGAATCTAATACTAAATAGTTCTAATCTTTTTTGTGCATTTTAAGAAATTTAATCTATAGTAGTTAAGATTATAGAGAGAAATACTATAGCAACATTTAATACTTTATACAAAAAAATATATAATTAAGAATATTTCGAGTGCATTGTATAAATAGAGCTCTTTGTTATTGTTCTAATTGATTAATAAATATTACTAATTTGCTTGCAATAAGATTATACTTAAAAAAAGTTTTTTGTTATTAATAATATCGAATTGTTTTAACTCGACAATTTTTTTTGCTAGTTTTTCTTCTTTTTTTTATAAAAAATTTTTACGTTTTTAACGCATATATTGTATGTCTTGCTCTTGTATTTAACTTTTGATTTAATATTTCGATAGAATTGCTATAAGTTCTTTGCTCGATTTTGATACATTATTGATAAAGTTTAAATGTAATTTATATTTGTTAGAGCTAAATAATAATATATATCGAATTAATTTTTAATTTTTGTCTCTTTTTAACAAAATTGTTTTTGTATAACAATATAATGCAAAAAATAAATAAGAATTTCAATTTAGTCTAGACTAAGCTAGTATTTGATATCTATCTTTTTTTTAATAGAATTAATTTTCTATAACAAGATAATACAAAAAATAATTTAAAATCTCGATTTAGTTTAAATTAAAGTCAATATTTAATATCTGTTTTGTTTTAACAAAGTAGTTTTTGAATTTCGATTTAACAAAATGTAGAAAAATCTCGAACTCTAATACTAAAGTTGTGTTTGCACTAAGTTTATTCTTCAAATTAAATAAATATAGAAAAAACATACTATAAGAATTTTTCGAATAAAAAGAAGGATTTAAATATTATTATTAATATTTTACAATCTTGCAATATTTTTTATTTTAATTTTGATTAGTTAATAATAGCTAGAGTATTGACTTGATTTTCAATTCCAAAAGTTAGAATTGAATCAAGTTGTTAAAAAATCGAAAATTACGTTATTATGTCAAGAATTACTATTTTTGAAATCAAATTATTAAAATTATTATAGATTTTCTTATTAATTTTCTATTGATCTATTGTTGATTTTGCACTCTATAGACTCTATAGTCGCTATTCATTACTATAATATATTATTTGCATTCTATAAACTCTATACACTGTATAAATAATATTAATGTTGTTCTGTTTTTCATTAGTAATATATTACTATTATGTATTACTTGCTCTCTATAGATCTTATAGATACTATTTGATATTTTTGTCTTTTTAAGTAGTAATATAATACCAAATTACATTATCAAATCTAAGATATAAAACTAAGATTTCAAATAGATTAATTATAATCTATAATAGAACTAATATCTTGACAATTTGATTCGATTTTTCGAATCGATTTTCATTTTCAAGTTTTGAAATTGAATGGAATTTTTGATTTCAGTCTTAGAAATTAAATTATCAAGACTTTCGATTCAATTCGAATCGAATCGACGCAGTTAGTCTAGTTAATAATATAAGCTATATAAATATTAATTATACGCATCTTTTTTAACTAACTATATAGCAAAATTGCATTAAAGAAATATAATAATATTTTTTTGTTTCGAGTTTGTTTTTTTCGAATATTTTTACAATATAGTTTTTAATTCTAAATATATATTTAGTATAAATCTAGTTTAAAAACAACAAAAATTATATCGAAGTATGAAACAAATAGCAATAGTTTTTATTTTGCAAATTTATTGTTTTAGAAATCTTTATATTTTTCCATATATATATAATTACAAGTTAATATTTATACAATACAAAAAAAATTAATTTCTCTTTTTATAGTTTAGCAAGACTTTATTTTGTTTTTTAATATTTAATTTATATTTTAAGATTAAAATAAAATATATTTATTTTATGTATATACTTAAAACAATTGTTAATTATTTTAAGTTTTTGAAGTTGTTTAATTAAATAAGTTACTAAATAATTAGAAAAATGTTTTCGAACGTTGCGCTTAGAATATATTCGACAGAAGACTAATATATATTTAGAATATTTATACTACTCTCGAAAGAGATTAAAATTGTATAGATATTTTCTAAATTCTAAAATTAGTTTTTAACAATACATATCTAAATTTAATTTATATCGAATATATCTTTAGTTTGTTTTTTATTTATATCTATTGTCAAAATTTATAGCTTTTAGTTTTTACAATCTATAAAAAATTTAAACTGTTTAATAAATTGCTTTTTGCAATACTTTAGATATTTTTGTAAATATATTATCTTCTTTTATAAGAATATCTTGAATTTGCTTACTAGCGTCGAATATACTTGCGCAATCTAACTATTAAGTTTATTGCATTAATTTAGTTACAATCTTTCTATTCGTTGTAAAGTTGTCTATCTTATCTAAGATTAATAACTTGTTCTTACTATATATTTTTTTTACATGCAAGAAGTTTAAACAATGTATTCGAAATTGTATACAATCTTTCTACACAATAACGTATATTTAATAAAAATTGTAAAAAATATTGCAAGATATACACAAGATAAAGATTGAGCTTGTTAGTTAATAAAAAGAACAATATATTTTAATTAACAATACTTATTATAATTAAGTAATTAATATAAACTATAATAAGTCTTTTAATTGCTTATACTAGATATTTAGTCTTTTGTATTGTTTATACAAGACAAGTTACTTTTATTTTAGAAAATCAATAATTTATCTTAACAAAGCTTAGAATCTTGAATAGAAACAAAATATATTAAATATTGCTTTGTATAAAGTTGTTATTAATCGAATTGTCTTTAATATAATATATCTTAATATTAGACTTTCGTTTCTTAAAGACGTCTAAATCTATATATAATTGACAATTATTGTCAAAATAAAATTAAGAAGTTTGAAGCTATTAAAGATTGCTATAACTAATAGAAGAATTAAAGAAAAGTAGACAACTATTTAATATATATATTTTTTAAATATATCTTTTATTTTTGTTTATTAATAGTAAGAAAATTCTTTAAAGGACAAGTTTTTTCTTGTTGTAAAATACTAGCTTTCTAAATATATTAAACAATCTTGTTCCCTTAACAATTAACAAGATTAAAATAGATTTTAAACATCTTTAAATTTTTAGAAAATCTAATTGTCTTAATAGCGACAATATGTTTTCTAGTAATAAATAAGTTAAAAATATTTACTTTTTGCTTTAGCAAAATAATACTAACATAGTTAAGATAGATCTTTTTGAAACTAAGTATAATATTTAGCAAGACTAATTTGTCGAACATCTAAGTAAGATAAATTAAATATATATCGAATAATTGCAAAAAGACAATAATATTGTTAATGTAAATATAATAGAAGTTTCTAAATTAACATAATTCTCTATTTATTATTTGTTAAATATAGACAAACAAATTTTGAAATTTTATAGTAGCAATATTAAGTTGTTTCTTGTTTCGATAAATAATAAAGAAGAATTTATATTTATCTTTAAACGAAATCAAGAATTGCAAAAAGAAAGTTAATTTGTTTATAAAACTTATATACTTATATTTACAAATTTAAATAATAATATTTGTTTAAATAGATATTAAATATGTATTTGTAACAATTAGTCTATTTAATTTGCGAATAATAGTTATTACTTAATACTTTCGAATTTTGTTTAACAGTATTTGTTAAATTACAAAAACAAAAAATTCGAACAATAAAAATTTATTTTATTTTATTATTTTATTTTATTTTAAGTATATAGTTTGTCGAATTTTCTATTAACTATCTTGCAATTACGTTTTTTTAAGAGATAAATCTTGTATTTTATTTTCGACGCTAATATAGAGTTTTAGTTACTATTTAATAGAATTAATATTTAGTTTTTCTTAACAAGATTAACAATTTTATTAATATTCTCTTATAAGATATGCAATTGTTTAACAAGACACTAAAGCGCAATAGAATTGTCTAAATTATTATAAATATAAATATTGTTAATTAGATTCATTTAATAGCTATTACTAGTATATTAATTTTAATATCTTCTTTAGTTGCTTAACTCTCTTTGTTAAAGCTAATCTAATAACAATCTTGTTTCTTAAACTCTAACAAACGTTTTAGTATTGCATGCTACAAGATATAAAGAGATACAAGACAATTGTTACAAATATATATAAAAGATATTTTTCCATTTGCAATATAAAAGTAAATATCGAGCAAAATCAATTTAAAGAGATGAATTCTGTTAGACAAAATCTTGTCTTATACAATTACTAAAATTTCGAGAATAGAATAGACAACAATTACAAGACTTCTTTTAATTTTAATAATTTGCTTTACTTAAATATTGTTTTCTAACTTTGTTTCTAACTCTATCTTTAGACTTTAATAGCTTTTAATAATTATTTTTTGTCTATTTGCGTTAACAATTATATACTCGGAATTAATAATATTTATCTTAAATAATAGTTTTGCTATTAGATTTTTTATAATATAAACTTTTTGACAAAAATAAGCAATAGCTATCTTATTGTTTATTTTGTCTTAAAATATATTAAGAGTTAAAGATAATTGTTAATTAAATACTATTGTTCTTAATATTACGTACAGATACAACAATATTAAAGTATCTTATAAGATATTTTAGTCTTAAGTTACTAAAAAAGTTATTATCGATTAATAATATAATATATTTGCTATTAATGCAAACAATATACAAGATATCTTCTTATAAGAATACTATTTAATATATTGCATAATATTAATATCTAAAAATTAGTTTATTCTAATACAGTAATAAAGTATCTAATTTAATTAGTTCTAAGTCTATAAAATCTATCTTAACAAAAACAAAATCGAGATAGAATATCTTAGTAAATTTTCGACAATATATTTTGTTGTATTTGTCTTTAATATACTAAAAAAGCTTGTTTTTTAATAAAAAGATTAAGATACAATTTTTATACTTAAAAATTGAGAAAGAAATACTAATTTTAATTTAATGTATATTGTACTTGTCTAATAAATTGCTTTCTATAACAAATTAACTATATAAATAACTATTAATATTTTGTTCTCGATATAATATACTTTTTCGATTAATTGTTAGCAATATAATATATTGTTGCATTTGTACAAGAATTGCCATAATAATTTGTAAAATCTTCGAAGAATATAGAGTAATAAACAAAATTTATATGTTTTGCAAAATTTGCATAGTATATTGTTACAACAAAAACTTAATAAATTGTTATTTGCTTGTAATTGTTCTAATAATTATTGCAATAATTTTTGTAATATTTATTTTAATAGTTGTCTTAATTTTGCTACATATTGTTTTGTTTGTTTTTTGTTTTCTAATTCTAATAATAAAAATTCTTACTTTAATTATTTATAAAAGAATTTGTTATTATTGTAATTGCAAACCTTGCAAGAGACTTTAATATCTATTATATTAATTGATAAAATTATTAATTAAAATTTTGCAAATTCTATATAAACTATCTAAAATATTTATAATTTGCAAATCGTTATTAAAAAAAAATACGCGTAATCGAATTGCTAATAGAAGAATATGCAAAAAAAGTAAATTAAGCAAAATATATATAGTATAGACTAACAAATAGTTTGTTCTTCTAATTATCTATTTAATTAATTCGAATTTTGCTAATTCGAACAATAAGCAAGTATTGTCTTTTATATTTTGCGCTTTGTATTAAGTTTTTTAATGAATTTCTAAAATAATATATAAGTAATAAGTATATTAACAATAGAACGCAATTTTATCTTGAGCTAATTTTATATTTAGATTAATTGCTTCTAAATTTCTTTAATATTTGTTAACTATCTATAAAGAATAATATTTGACAAATATTCTGTAATCTCTTATTTATTTTTAACACTTTTAACAATAAAGATTTCTAATATTAATTTGTTAATCGTTTTGTTAATTTTTATCTTAAAGTAATTTTGCAATTTATTAATAGAATCTAAAAAAAAAACTTTAAAATATTTGATATTTAAAGTTGTTTATCTTTTTAAAATATTATATTATAATAGAGTTACAAAAACAAAAAGAAAAATTATCTTAAATAACAACTTTGTTAATAATATATATATAATTATTTATATGCTTGACAAAAATAAAGACTTCTCTATATGTTATTTTCTTATAAATAAAAATTAAATTGTCTAACTTATAGCTATCTAAAGTATCTAAATAAAAAATGTCTAAATTAGATGTCTTAAATTAACTAGAAAATATATTTGTATCTTTCTATAAAATTTATTGAAATATCTAGAAATATAACAAAAATTTGTTGATTTATTTCGAGATAATTATTATATTTGCTTTACAAGAAAGTATTAATCTTTTTTACGCAATATAATTTGCAACTAATTTAGATCGAAGATTGTAAAGAGTAATATTTTCTTAAAAGTTGCAAAGTTAAATTGCAAAATTAAAGTTTATTTAAAAATTATAAAATTAAGTTGCGAAAACAAATCTATTTAAAAGCTACTAAATTAACTTAAATATTAAGAGACTATCGAATAAGCTCTTGCTAATATTGCAAATCTATATTATTAAGTATAATTATACTTAATTAGGTTAACAAAGAATAAGTAGACTAAGTATTTAACTATAAGATATTAGATTCGATATCTTATTATTAATTGTATTAAATATATTGTTCAATATTAAATAAATTAAATAACTATAAATTGTACAATTGCGTAACAAAATTAGGTTAATTAAATTATTGTCAATTATTTTTCAAAAAATTGTTAAATATAACTTTATTATTTTAAATCTATTAATTATTTCGAAACTTGTCTAATTAATTTTAGGTTAATAATAACAATTTATGCTATTTTTCTTAGAAGAGAACGCTCGCTTTCGACAATATAAATTGTTAATATTTGTTAATATATTTTTGCGCAATTTACTGTTGTCTAATTTGTTAATCTTATTGTTTTTTAATTTGTCGAAAGAATTAGTTATTAATTGTTTAATTAAAAATTCAAATAAGATAAAAAAATATAAGTAAAAACAAAACTTAAGATACTTAAAGACGCAAATTTATTTTGTTGAACGACAGAAACTTTGTCGAAATACTCTAAAACAATAATCGAACTAAAAAATTGTAAATTTAGAATATTATTAAAATAGACGTTTAGATTCTTTTACTTAAATTGCTTGTTTTAATATTTAGATAGCTATTTTGCTAACAGCTCTAATAATATTTTCGAAATAATATTATTTAATATAGAAGACAATAATATCTTTAAAATAACAACATTAACTATAGTAAATTATGATATCTTCGAAATCTAATAATTAAAAACAATAAACAATAATATTTCTATTAAAGATTTGTTGTAAACTATAATAGATAGTAATTTCTTTATTAAAATTTTATTGTTAATTGTATTAAATAAAGCTATCTATTGCAATCTTTCGAACTTATTAGTTGCTTATTTAAGTAAAGCTTTGTCGATTATCTATTTAATTAATTAAATTTGCTTATTTTTATTAGATTAAATAGATTAAGTAGAACAATAAGTTCTATTTGTTTATTTGATTAAACATAAACAAAGCAAAAGTTTGAAGAGCTTTTCGACTTTTAGTTTAGTTAACTTACTAATACAAGAGATATACTAATATTTAGTAGTGTAGAATTACAGAATTTGATAAGTAAGAGCAAAAAAAACAAGATTAGTTAGTTTAACTAAGAAAGATATCTTAATACAATTAGATAGATATTTGCGAAAGACAAACAAGTGTTAACTCTAATACAATAACTTAGTATCTAATAATTGCAAAAAATAGACAAACATTAACTCTAATACAATAACTTAGTATCTAATAATTGCTAAAAACAAACAAATGCTAACTCTAATATAATAACTTAATATCTAGTAATTGCAAAACGCAAAGAAATATTAACTTTAATACAATAACTTAATATCTAGTAATAAATGCAAAACTAAGTAAGAGAACTAACAATTAGTATTGTTCGTCTAAATCAAACAAGCAACTAACTCGAATTATATATTGATACTATTATTTGCTAGACAAAGAATAGCAATTAGATAGACAAAACAATTAGACAAGACAACTAGACAAGATAAAAAGACACGCAAGTAAACAAGACAAACATCTATAATAATTGTAAAGATAAATCTTTAAGAACTAAATTAACGATTAAGTTATACTTAATTGTTTAAGAGTAGATATTATTCATAGACGTTAAACGCTCTCTTGCTATTTGACAAGAGCATTAGATACAAATCTTGTAACAATCTAATAAGCTAATAAGTTCTACTAAACTTAATATACTAGAAGAATTACAAGTTGCAATTGTATCTATCTATTTATCTACAATATTAATATACTATAAGTTGTTCTATTTGTAGAGCTTACTATACGTATTCTATAGAATCTGCAATTACTAAATTTAATACAATATTTCAAAATTTATAGTAGATTGAAAATAATAGTTTCTTAAAAGTTTATTAAGACTATTGCAAACAATCTTTAAAAATAGAAAAGTATTAACTTGCAATTTAAATAACGCATATATCTATGCATATAATATACTATTAAGTAAAGTAACAATTAAGATAGTTAAAAAACAAGAGGAACGCAAAATATTGCAAAGTTGTATTTTAAATTATATATCGATATATATAGTTGCATTTCGCTTATCTTAAACTATATAGTATACTATTAGTACAATTGAGAACAAACAAAATCGACTTTAAATAGTTTTTGTACAAACAATATATACTTTAAATTATAACAGAAATTTGCATTAACAATTAGAAATATATAATAATTGATTATATTGCTCTAGTCTACTTTAGATAGCTATAGAAAAAAAAACTAATACTACAAATCTAAGATAATTGCTAGATAAAGTTAAATCTATTGTTGCAATAATATATATAATTCTGTTTATTAAGCTATTAAATTAATTTTAGATAACAATATTATTTATAAAGCGCAATTTTTTTTAAGTTTATAGAGTTGTTAATTTTAAGAAATTCTTGTACTACAAATGTTATAGTAGAAATAAAGAAAACAAAGCGCTATTAGAATAAAGTACTATCAATAAACGCGCAGCTATAGATTCTAATATATTAGAGCAGAGAAACAATGTTAGTATTTGTTTGTCTACTCTAATTAACTAGATTTGGATTTGCGAAAATATATAGATCTTGTATAGATCTTTAGAGATATTGAACCAAGTATAAATTAATATATATATATTAAGTATGCATTAATTGTTCAATATATATACTATAGTTCTGTCTCGAAGAGTAAAAAATATTTAATTTTATAAAACTAGAAAATTAGAATATATACAATATAAGTTAAGTATAGATTTATTTTATAAACTATTTATATTAATAGCTTTTAATTTCTATATATACAAATTATAGATTGGAGATAAATACAATATATATATTAGTTTTATTATATTTAAGAAAATTATAATATTAAGTTTTTGTTCGATATTTTAATTGCGTATTAACAAATTTTATTGTATAAATTAATTAAATATAAATTCAATAAAAACTGTAAATATTCTTGAGTTTAACTCTATTGTATACTAAATATATACGCAAAATATATAAATATATATATTTGCAATATTTAATTTCGAAATATTCGAAGCTTTATTATTAAATCTTGCTTGTCTTTTTTTTCTAGTAATATATCTTTGTCTTTATAAGAATTACTTTTTATTGTTTGTTAAATTATTTTAGTTATTAATTTAACGCATTAAATCTCTTGAGATTTTTAAGCAAAAAACAATCTAACATACAAATTGAATTTCTCGATAAATTAAAAGATTTATTTAGTTATATTTATTGCTTATCTTAAGTTAGCATTTAAATAATAAAGATTTATATAATTGTTTAAAGGTAAATTATTTCGAGACTATAATTAAGTTAAATATCGAATAATATTCTTACAAAATTAAAATTCTTATTAAGTATTACATTTGTCAATATAAGTAAGATTGTTTTATCTTAAAGTATTCTGTTCAATAGAAAAATTACAATGCTAAATAAAACTAATAATATAACAAGAATTTGCTAGACAATTTTACGAATCTTGTTAACAATTACAAAATAAAGTACGAAATATTTATTTCTTTTATTATAAAACGTTTTAAAACAATTATTATAATATTTGAAATAATTGTTTCGACATTTCTAGTAAATATTATTGTTTTTATATTATTGTTAAAGAAGCGCAATCGATTGTCTAAGACAACAAAAAACGTGTTTATATCTAAGAAAAGAGATAGATTGTCTATGATTAAAACTATTATAAACAACAAGAAAAACAACAATGTTAAAACATTATCTTAATATTATTGTTGTTAACGTTCAAGAATTAATAACAATAAACTATTTACTTAAATATAACATTAAACAATTGTAGTTTATTATTTACTTATAGTAGACGCTTTACAAGTTTTAGTTACAAGACGCAATTTACTAGAATATTAGTACAATGAATATTGATATTAGCAATATTACTAAAGCTAATAATTTTTAATTTTGTCAATACGTATTCTTGCTTATTATTGTCAACTATTATTCTTATATTATCGATTATAATATCTTTATTATTGCTATTGTATTGCAAGATTGTTTATTTATTGTTGTTATCTAACAACCAATTAACATAACTTTCGACAAAAAGAATAAAAACTCTTATCTTAATTAAAATATTACAAAAGCTCGCGAATACAAAGTCGCAAATTAGATAATCAAAAACAATCTTACAAAAACGCTAAATTAGCAAGATAATAATAATTAAGTTGCATTAAATAACAACAAACTAAGTTAAATAAATATTAAGTTCAAGAGCAATGTTCTTTAAAAGTATACTATAATAGATGTTGAACAACTAGCGAGAGAACTATCTATACGTAATGCTAATTACGAATCTATTAATATTGTAATATTCGACAAAGTCAAATATTCTTAGCATCGACAAGCAAGACATTCGCAAACGTTCGATGCAATTGTTACAATAAATCGATCGATCAAATTGCGAAAACAATTAAACATTAATTATCATTATTACTATTATCTCGAATCTCTCACGTATAATAAGATATATATAATCGAGAATACGTAAAATTATTTATAATCATTATTATTTATTTCTTGTACGCGTCGATTGTCGTCACGATAATTGTTATATTGCGATTACGAAAAACGTATTTTAAAATATCGCAAGAAAGTCTCGAAGCATTGTGCGTATAAATTTAGAAAAGCTAAAAAAGAGTTATACACGTGTATATTACACAAACAAAAGATCGAAAGTTTTTGTTATATATAAATTGATCGCGTTGAAATTACGTGTTTTAATTAATTGCAATCGTCTTCTATTTTAACTATGTATACGTTTAATTGCGCATTCGAAACTAAACGATAAAAGATTTCGTTTATTTTAATAGACAACAACAAGAACATTCAATTTTGTCGAAAACAACATTTTCGCTACGCTTTAAATTAAAAGCGTTGCGTGTGTAAGTATACGAAAAAGAGTTAACATTAAGTTTGAATATTAAGATTATATGAACACAAATACGAATACTACGCATTAAGAAACGATCTTTACATAATCGCAATTTACAAAAAAAAATTATACGTAAATTCTTAAAACTCTCGTTGTTAATATGTACGAATTTGAGAATTTAAAATTGTCGAACAATATATAAGATTTTCTTTTGTAAACCATAAATCAACACGATCTTTACAATTCTTATAAAGAATTTCTTTGTATTATAAATATTACAATAGTAATATAAAATATTGAAGCGACGTAACTTGAATTTGAAAATTTGATCGCACAACACATATAGAACTCGCATAGACTCTCAAAAGTATTAAATCAAGTATAAATAATAATAAAAAATAGATGTTGAACAACTTATTCGCGAGATATTTATACTTAATAGCTATTTTATTATATTTATGTTTTGCAAAGACAATAACGTATCTCTCGCTTATTTATTTTTTGATTTCGAGATCTTAAGCACAAAAAGAATTAAAAACAATATTGCTTTATTTTAATTTAAAGAAAAGATAAAAATCAACAATTATCTTATTTATTTGACAAATTATATATATTTTATTAATTACAATATAAATTGTATCGTTTGCATCAATATTATAATATAAGATTGCTTTACTTTGTAACTCGCAACTTTCAACAAAAACAACAATATTTGCATATTACGCAAGTTTCTAGAATTTGTCTTTGTATCTATAAGTATTGTTGATATTTTTAAAAAAAAAATCTTGTAAAATAATATTAATGTTTGATTTACTTAAATTATCGACTCGCAAAAGAAGTACAAAACAACTAGAATAAACAATCTTGTATATAGCATTATATTTTATGTTATATTGATATATCTTAACAAGTTGTTGTCTTTAAAGAAAGATTAAGTTTTTGCAAATTATAAGACTTGCAAATTTATCTTAAATCTTGTTATATTTAATAATTAATTTTCGAATTTATATTAAAAAAAACTCTTAAGACAATTGATATTAATAGAAAAATTGTATTAATTAAAGTTTGTTAAACAATTAAATATTAAGACGCAACTTGGATTAAAGCGCGAAAAACGCAAAAAACAAACGTTAATCAAATTTTATTTAAGATAATAACGTCGTCTTGCAAACATCTAACTTCGACAATAAAAGTAGACAAATCAACTTTAAAAATCTTAGTTGACAAAGATATCTTCTTTTGTTTTGCTCTATTCTTTGTCTTGCAAAATTCAAAGTTGCTAAAACATTACGCGAAGAAGTTCGAAACAATTAAGACAAACTTAACTATACGTTAAATATCGATTTCGAAAAATAAATTAATTCGCAAGAAAACAACTTTTAGATTTATATATGTCTTAGTTACTAATTGTTAAATAATTCGATTTGTAACAATTGTTAAACAAGTGTTAAACAAAATAACAAATAACTCGAATAAGACAACAACGCGCTTTTAAGTTATATAAGATAATTGCAACGCTATTTTTAATATCAACTTTATTGTCGTAATTAATGTCTATACTTTTCTTAAAAATATTGTCAAATTTGTTAACAAGTTAGCTTAGATTGTTAAGATTATTAAATTGCCCAAAGAGAATTTTCAAAACAGCTTTGCAAAAATTAAGTTAAATAGAACATACTTAAATACAAGAAAGAGCGTTTATTGTTAGTGCGACAAGAAGTTTTACAACAAACTAAGTATTGAAAAGAATTAGATTAAGACTATTTAGCAATATAACGCGTAAACAAACAAAGACAACAAATTTATTACAATTGATTAGATTATTAAGAGTTAAACAAAATAACAATTAAGTTTAGAAGTTAAATAACGTTTGAATTTGCAACATAACAAGAGCGTTAATATTTTTTCTTTTATGAAGAGCATGTATTACGAGATTTGTGTCTAATACTTTTGTCAAATAATAAGAGAACGTTTGACGTTTATCGATAACGTTTGCTCTTGAACAATCAAGTATAACTTAATTGTTAACTTAGTTCTTAGAGAATTATCTTTACAATTATTATAGATATCTGACTTGTTTACTTGCGTGTCTTTTTATCTTAACTAGTTGTCTTGTCTAGTTGCTTTGCCTATCTAATTGTCATTCTTTGCCTAGCAACAATAGAGCAAATATACTTAGTAAAAGAAGTAATTATATAGAAACAAAGAAATTGTTTAATTACAATATACTTAAGATTAACAAAAACAAATTACTATTAGTAAACAAGTATAAACTAAATACTATCTTACAAATACTTAGAGACAATAAAGAAGAGTTTTTAATAGAGAAAGAAAAACTTCAAATATTTATTAACAAAATTAGCAAATATATTAGAGAATATTATAACAAATTATTGCAAAAGCATTTAAGAGTAATTAAAATTCTTTAACTTTTATATTAATATTATTAGTTTTCTTAAATAAAATAAGTTGTCAAGATATATATTAAACAATATCTTAGTTATTAGTAGAACAAATATAATATATATGTAAGCTATAGCAAAATTTAATATTAGAAACTATCTAAATTGTTATAAAATAAAATTACAATAAATTTTATTATTAAATTATTTAAGTTAACAAACTCGACAACTAAGAATAGATATAATTCGATACTAATAATAATTAACAAACTTATCAAGTACTTGTATATTATTGTATACAAAGAGAAGTTTATAGCAAAACAACTAGAATATATTGTATTAAATTAACCTATACAATATTACAATATATTTAAAAAACTAATTAGTAATATAAACAAACTCTTTATATCTAATTATTAAAAGATATTTCTATTAATATTAGAAACAAGACTTAGAATATTTATTATCTATTACTTAATTACAAATAATTAGATAGAACAAAGAAACTAGAGTCTAGAGCAATATCTAAGATATTATATTAACAATATTTATAATAATTGAGTATTACTTTTATCTATAATACAACTAGTACTTAATACAAAGATTTCGAATATTATTAAGATAACTTTATTCTTTGTTAACTATAGTAGAAAATTTATCTTTTCAAAGAAGAGCAAAAGTATCTATCAATTTAATTAGCTATCGAGAGAATAGCAATATTAAAAAAAACAATATCTTAAAGATGCAAGAAAAGTCGATTAAGTATTAGAACAAAGAACAAAAAACAACATTTTAGTTAAAAAAAAGATAAAATATATCTTTTTACAAAAAATCTTAAGATAAAAAAGTTATACAAGAAATTAAATTATATTAGAGTCGAATTGTTTTTTGTTAAAAAGACAAAGAAATTAATTAATTACAAACTCGACTTACTTAAAAATATGAAAATATTCCTAGTATTTTATATCTTATTGTTGAAATTAACAAATTTAATTATATTTTTATAAAATATATTTCATTTTTATTTACAAAAAAAGAAACAATATAAGATTGAGAAAATTCTACAATAAAAAAATAAAAAATATTTTATTAAATAAAAAAAAATTCGAGAATATATAAGAGTTACTTAAGAATTTAAAAAAGTACTTTAACAAATTGTAATAATTTTGTTAGCAACAAAATTACTTATAAGAGTCGATAAAATATTAAAAAGCAAAAAAGCAAACAATAAAGAATTAATAATAGTATTGAACAAAATTTCGAACATCTTTTTAATATATTTAATTTCTTTTTTGCTTTTCTTAATCTCTAGAATATTTTTTAACTTCGCATTATTTATATTTTTCAAATAACAAAATTAGTATTTTTTTTTGTTTTGTCTTTTGCGCAATTTTTAGTCACAACTTTGTTATTTTATTATCTAGCTTTTTTATCTTCTAGATAGCTTTATCTATTCTTTGATAATTAGATGTCAAATTATATTTTCGATTTTTTCGATAATACTTTTTATACTTAAGATATGTTTTATTTATTCGATAAGATATATTAAATAAAATATAGACTCGACAAGAACGCACTATAAAAATAACGTATTTATAGCAACAATTAGCAACGAAATTGTAATATTGTTTAATAATTAGCTTGATTAATATAATAAAAAAGAATAAATAGTTTTAAAACAAAAATTTTTAAAGAGAGAAAATAGTATTACAAATTTTACATTAATAGATATTATTTGTTGCGCATTGCTTTTTACAAGATAATTAAAAAGAAAAGATCTATTAATAGAATTAAGATAATTAAAAAAACTTAACTCTTAAATATCTTGAATTCGAAGTTAAGATAATTAAGATAATTAAAATCTTGAATATCTTGAGTATCTTAAATTTTAAATAATAAAAAGATATATAGCTTTCGAACGCGACTATCTTATAGATTGTATTTAATTTATCTTAAGTTTTAACTTACTATTACAACTACTAAGCTACAATCTTTTGTTATTAAGTAATTGCTTACATTGTTTGAAGACGTCTACAAATCTCTTCGATAGCATAATTCTCTCTAATATCTCTTACGAAAGTACTAGCGTAATATATAGATATAATTTAACTAAAATTATATTCGCAATTGTTGTATAATAAAGAACTCTATACTATATATATACAAAGTATATATTTTAAGTATAGAAATATTGCTATAGAATAGATATATATATCTATACGCTAAATCTATACAAAGTATAGCAAAAGATAGTCTTAAATAAGAAATTGTATTCGAAATTATCTTATTTCTAATAAGAAATCTATACTCGAGATAAGCTATATACTTATATTAAGCTTTAGATTTAATTCTCTATATTAGCAATTAACTTTAAGATTACTTAAATTGCTTTTTTCTTACTAGAAAGTAAAAAGAAAAATAAAGCAAACAAGATTTAATATTAAAGCTTCAAATATTTTGCAATTAAATATTGCGAATTAATATATCTAGATATCTTCTATATATATTTAACGTACAATAGAATTAAGCTTAAAAATATAAACAATCTTTGTTAATATTCTATTTGATTAACTTATACAAGAGATATTAATGCGCAACTAAAATATCGAACAAATATTTAATATTACGATTTTCTTGAAAAACAATAAGATTAATATCTATATTGTATTTATTTCGAATACATAACTTGTATATACAAGAATTAAGAATTAAAAATATAAATAATTTATAAAGTAAGTTTATACTTAGCTTATATTATATATAAGTTAACTTTCAGTTTTATTAAATTAATACTTTTTACTCTCTAAGACAAAATTATAATATACAAATTAAACAATTGATATAAACTTAATATATATTAAAATAAGATATTCTCGTGTTTTAATAGACTATAATTTGCATTAATATATATAGAATTATATATATATTAGATACTTAATATTTGGAAGTTGAACTTGTATTTAGCTATAACTTCAATTTAAAAATAATATATACTAAGTATATACAAATTTCAATTATCTATAAGAAAGTAATAAATTAAGACAAATATATATAATGCGCAATCAAATATTTCTATTTTTTCTATTAATTGAATGGAAAGATTATACTTATTATTTGTTATATTCTATTAAAATATCTCGAGAAATTGTTAACAATATAATTAAGACAATTAAATAATAGAATCTATTATATTTTACAATATATAAGTTAATTTTATATCTAATCTATACTTTGTGTATATTAAAGTTTCTATTTTAAAGTTGACAATAAAATAGTAGAATATTTAAGAATTTATAAAAGTCGAAACTATACTATTATATTATACGAGAAAAGACAAGAGAAAAGATATTACTAATAATAAAGTCTACAATTTTTTTCGATTGCTAGAGTTAAATAGATATAATCGACGCAACATTAATAAATAGTTAAAACGCACTCTATGCGTTTTAATACAAAATATTACAAATTGTAGCAGAAATACAACAAAGATAACAAAGATTAGAAAACTCTATAGATCGAAAAAAAAGATACATTCGGAATTTCGATAATAGTATTAAATTAATAGTGCGCTTTTATCGAGAAGATAATATGTCGACTTAGTGCATTTTCTACAAAAAATAAGCAAATTAATATAATTATAATATGGAAAAGATTGAAGAAGACAATCGACAAACTAGAGAAAACAAATAGAATTAAAGAATATATATAGAATGCAAATATATATATATATATAAAGCGTAACTCGTTATCGACTATGTAGACAACAATAAAAATAGATGTCAAACAAGTATTTTTGAAGCGCACGTCAAACAAAGAGATAAAACTAATAATATAAATTAAAGAAAAACAAAAAATAAAAAGAGTATACAAAATAAATGCAATAGGAATAATAGCGCTAATATGCAGCTTAGATATTGTCGACATACTAATAGCGCAAAAAAATATACAAGAAATAAGACAATTTAAAAGAATAGTAGTTTTTAAGCAAAAACAGAAAAAAAATTAAAAATTGAACAACTTTTGAATTAAAAATATACTTATTATAGTAATGCTATATCAAGAACGCGTAGAGATAGTAGTATATAGTATTAAAATTAAAAGAATGTCGAAAAATATAAAAAAGAAGAGAGCAAAAGTAATAGAAAAATTATATAAAATTATATATTAGAAACTAAAGATAGATAAAATAACATAGTTTACAAAAAAGAACAATAAAAAGAAATACTTTTCTATTGTAATATAAATAGATTGCGCAAAAACAACAAATAGACTAATTTAGCTCGGAATAATTTACAAATTGAGTATTAAAATAGCAAAATATTACAATATAGAATATAGAATAAAGCAGTATATAAAGTGTCAAAAATATAAATACTTAATATATAAATACAAGAATATACAAAAATATTTTTATTGTTTGCGAAACTATTGTTTCGACTGTTGTTTCTATTTGCAAAATTTGTCGAAATAAAAATACAATATTTGCAAAAGTATCTACAAAGCGTTCGATTTCAGATATTCTAGAAGATAGAGAGAGAAACAAAACAATAAAAAGAGCAACAAAGATAAAGTTGCTATATTACGTTGTTAAAACAATAGAGACAAAAAAACAATAATTTCTTTAATACTTTTCGAAAGCTTAACTGCGTTTACTTAGATAGAAAAAAGAAACAAAATACAAAATAACAGCTATAAAACCATCGATATAGATAAATTATATACAAAATGCATCTATTGCAATAAAAAAAAGCGTAATCTAACAACTAGCTTAAAAAAAACGTTCAAACAAATTGTTGAAAAATCAATCTACTCTAATAGAATAAAATAGCAATAAAAAAACAACAACGTTAATATAGAACGTACTATCTATACAAGAGATAGAGAAGATAATATTTAGAAAAAACTATAGTAGATATACAACAGAAGTTTAAAATATTATAATATAATATCTACATATTAAGAAGCAAGATTATAATAGCGTTGTCGCAAAAAGAAAAAATATAGAAATATAATAAACAAATAATACAAAAACTGTAACAATATTATAATAAAGCCAAAATATATAGTAGGGAACACGAAGATTGTAGGCTTAAAAAAATACTTCGATATTAACAAATATATTGACAGCAATAGTTAATATAGTATATAGTATTCTAAAGAGATAAAAACAATAATATTTTAGATATACTTCGATAGTAACAATATAGAATATAAACTTGTTAATATTTACAATATATACAATCTATTTTCAAGCAACTACAACAAAATAATAGACAAAAACCATCTTTTAACAATAAAATAGACTCTATATATACAAGACAAAAGTATTATTGTAAAAGATTTTCGACTTTATTATTTATTTATTTTAAATTAACTCTTTCTATTCTAGATAATATCTACTATTGGGAAATCTACTAAATATAATACGCGAAGTTAATATTTTACTAATGCTTGTATATAATACTATAAGAAAAAATTATTAAAATACTTAAATTACAATTAATGTATTATTCGTAACAAAAAAGATATCAAATCGACTAATATACTATAGTATAGATAAGAAAATAGAAAACTTGTTTGATTATTTTTTAGTTAGAATAGTACTAAATCTTAAAGTACAGAAGAAATTTCTATATTGCTTTAAACAAAACTAAAAAACTATAAATCTAGAAAAGTTCGATAATATATTAAAGAAACTGCTATTCGAGCTATTATCTAACAATCTAGTAAAAAGATAATATATCAATAAACACACAATTAAAAAATCTACTTTGTAAGCAAAATTATATACAAAAATTAAGCCGAAATAGACAACAAAGTATATAATAATAGTTAAAAAGACTAGACAATTATATCGACAATATTGTATTTTCTGCAAGTAAAAAGCGTACGTTCAAATATACAACAAAAAAAGCAAAATCTTAAAAAAAAAACAAATTTTGTAGACAAATGCAAACTTTAGAAAATATTATTAAAAATCTATTCGAAATAGCAAAGTAGATTAGAAACATAATAGTAGAAATATTAATCGAGTCTACTATATTATTGCTAAAAATCGATATTAACAATATTGCAATAACAATAGAAAACAAAATTGAAATAATATTTTAAACTTATTTCTCTTTTTTATTGACAATATTAATAGACAATTTGAGAAAATTCTTGTATCTATTATTAATAGAAGAAAACAAAATAATATTAAAATGCAAAATAATAAAAGCAATATATAAAACAAGTTCTAACAAGATATTAGAAATTAATAATATTATTAATTTAGTGTTGCAACAGTTAATTTGCAGAATCTCGAAATAAATAAGATTTTTATTTAATAGATATATTGAGAAAAATATTTAATTATCTTATTTTAAGAAAGCAATTACAATAATGCTACCTAAGTTTGACAAAAAAAACTACTTCGAATTCTTTGTCTTCAAATCTATTATATTGCTTGACACACTAAATAAAGTACTGAAATCGATTATATTAGAGTGTTTTCGAAATATTGTAAAAACGTACAGTATACTATCGAATATATAAATAGAAATTGGAAAACAATACTTAATCGATAAAGTATTACAATTAATTATAGAAAAGATTTACACAGTATAAAATAGTTTAAAAAAAGTAGTATTGCTATTAAGTTTCGATATATTTGACGCATTCGACAATACATTGTATATTCGACTACTTTATAATATAAGAAAAAGAAAAATTTCAATCTATCTACTTAAGTAGATAGAAAATTTTCTAAAGAAGCGTTTTAGTATCTTAACTAAAGACAGCTATACGCTGAAGAAACGCAATATTAATATACATATATCTTAGAAATTCTTTTTGTTTTTAGTCTTATATTTGTTCTACAACGTAGATTTTCCATATATATATAACAATATTAAATTGAGAGTTATTATTATAGACTTTATAGAGAACATTAATATACTAATATATAAAGAATCGATTAAATACAATTGTAGAGTACTAAGTTAAATATATAATAGATACAAATTATAGATGCAGAGTTACAAGTTTAAATATGCAAAAAAGAAATACAAACTAATTTAGTTTTTACAAATATAAAAGAAATTCGATATAAGCGTCGATCTAACGCTAATAGAATACAAAATAACTATTAAGTCAAATATTAGAATATTAAGAGTTTAACTCGACTTAAAACTAAAATAGAACATCTATCTATATTAAATAAAGACAAAGCTAATATTAAATACAAGAGCGTACTAATATTAGACAGTTCAATCTTTAATACTTTGTTGAAAACAAAAAAATGCAAATACATTGTTATCGAGAAGTCGATAATAGTTTACAACGTTGTAGTATAGTTTATATCTTTAGATATTAAGATATTAAGAAAAAAGATTGTCTCGAAGATATAATTAATATAAAGTTGTATACTTCAATATATTACATATATCTACAAAACAATATTTACAAAAGTTCTACAAATAAAGATTAATATACTTTTTATTAATATTTATCTCGAAAAACTAGTATAGAGATCGATAGTTACTATAAATATACAAAAGTTAGACAAGAGTATAGACGCAATAGTATAATATATATACAACAAACTAATATCTTAAAAAAACAAAATTAAAACTTAGAATAATATTCTTATAGCTTGAAAGAAAATAGATACGTAAAAAACTTATATTGACAATATTGCAATAGCAACTCTATATAGCTATTTTGTAGATTAAATGTTTTTAACATAACAATTGCAAATAGCAAAAAATAGTTAAAAAAATACAATACAAATAAGTCTAATTTGTATTAAAGAGTATATTTGAACAAAAATAATAGAAACAAAAATATTATTGCTAATTAAGTAGAAACAAATTGAAAAATTAAAACATATCTCGAAAATATTGAAATAACATATATATTATAATAAGCTCGAGAGACTTACAAAAATAATAGAGAAACTAGCAAAAAATTGCAAAACGTCTACTAATTCTTAAGAACAAATCTATAAAATATATTTCGATAGTCAAACTTTATTGAAAATTATAAAAAATTAAATTAATATTAAATTAAATATATTTTAGATAAATGTAGAATATATACAATATAATACAAAGTTGCAACGCAATATTAAAACAACACTAAATATCAAAATATCAAATTGTAAAAAACAATACAATTGTCGATAAAATTGCTGAAAAAACGTATAAGTAATATCTAATTTCTGCAAAAAAGCTAACAAGCAAACTTGTTATTAAAAAATATTTATTTAGAATAAAATTCGAAAGAAGTAGTGTTCAAAATAGTTAAAAGATAAAAGTAATACAAAATACTACAAGCTTGTATTTAAGGTTACATATTAATATATATATAGTTGTATTTCGACTATCTTAAGCTATATAGTATACAATTATACAATTGCGAACAAACAAAATCAACTTTAATTAATTTTTGTACAAACAATATGTATTCGAAAGTTACAACAAAAATCTACAACTGCAATTAGAAATATATAACAATTAAATATATTTTTCTAGTCTACTTTAGATAAGAATAGAAAAGAATACAAATATTATAAAAATGTAATACTATAAATCTAAAACAATTGCTAAATAAAATTAAATCTACTATTGCAACAAAATATATAATTTTATTTATTAAGTTATTAAGTTGGTTTTAGACAACAATACTATTTAAGAAGCGCAAATTTTCTTAAATCTATAGAATTCTTGTTTAAAGAATTTTTGTGTACTATAGATATTACAGTAGAGATAAAGAAGACAAAGCGCTATCAACTATGGATTTTGAACAATTAGAGTAGATAGACAATACTAGTATCTGTCTATCTATTTTAATTAACTAGTTTTAAATTCGCAAGAATATATAGATCTTGTATAGATTCTTAGAGATATTGAATCGAGTATTAAAAAAAACCCTCTCTATTTGTAGAACGCTTTGCTATATCTTCTATTATATTTGATCTACGCTTTAAATATAGCAATTTCGCTTTATATTATATATACAAGAGTTTTAATATAGATAATTATATTTCAATATTAGTGTGCAAATCAAAATAAAAAAAGCGTTTAACAAAAATAATATTAAAAGAGAAATCTATATACAATTTAAGCTATATATATATACAATTTACAATTAGTAGAAACAAAGTAACAGTTTGCTTTTAATAAGTTACTTTTTTTTAGAGAAAAGATAAATTAGAAGTATTGTCTATTTAAATGAATTTTTTAACTATATATTATTATATACTATATATATACTTAAGCTAAGATCTTTGTAAAATAACTTTTACGTTTAAACAACTTTTAAACAAAACAAACTTGTACAATATATTAAATTGAAATAAAGATGTCTATTATAAGTTTAATATACATATAATGCACACTAACTATATACTAAGATTAAACTAAGAGTTAATATATATTGTTATATATAAATTAACATAAAACCTACTACGAGTTACTATACAATATTTACAAAAATATATAGAATATTGCAAGAAAAAATTTGTTAGACGATTCGAATTTTTTATACAAATTATAAAAACAAAGAGTTGCAAACTTTTATAATAAATATAAAAAAAAAAAAAGCTAAAAAAATTAGTTAATATATTTTGAAATTATACATATATTTCTAAAAATCTAATTTAGATTTTAAAATATATCTATACAATCTTAATTTTCCTCCAAAATAGAATAAATATCTTAAATATATATTAGTTTTCTATTGAAATAAATTTTAAAGATAATGTTCGGAAGTATTTTTCTAATTATTATGCAACTTATCTAATTAAATAATTTTAAAAAATTAAAAGTATTAAAAAATTTGTTAAATACATAAATACTATAAATATATTGTATTTTAAACTTAAGATATAAATTAAATATCAAAAAACAAAATCAACTTTTGTTAAATTATACAAAGAGAAATCGAGTATTTCTTTGTATTAAAAGATATTAATTTGCAATTATACAAATATAGAAGAAAGTGATTATTTTCAAGATAATAAGTTTGTTAGACAAAAACTATTACTATCTGTTTTTATATTTGAATATAATCTATATTGCTCTTAAGCTATAATTGTGCTAACTATATACTTAAAATAACAAAATACACTATAAAGATATTTAAGAAGAACAACTTTAAAAAAAACTATCTATCTAATATAATTGTAATAAATCAATTCCAATTGCTATTTAGTTAGTTGAAAGAGATATGTACGTCTAGAACTCTCCAGAAAACAAATTGTCGATTGTATAACAGTTATAAAAGAATTGTTTACTAGTGTTTTAGAAATTTTAGGAATAAACAACAGTTGTACAACGATTGAAGCATAGTATTGAAATTTTTAAAGTTAAATAACAGATAAAATACGATTGAGGAACGATTTTTGAAAATTTAGAATTGAAACAACAATTGCACAATAGTTGAAGCATAATATTTGCATTTTTAAAGTTAAACAACAACTAAAATACGGTTGAGAAGCAATATTCTGGGAATATTAGAATTAAACAACAGTTGAAATACGATTGAGAAACAATTTTCTAATTTTTTTAGAACTAAACAACAGTTTAACAATTATAGATGTTTATAGATACTAATTTTGATATATTTGTAGCTAGTTAAACTTAAGACAAAATATATTACAAAACTGCTAAATATTATTAACAATATCTAAATCTTTTCTTTAATCTAGAGTTTTTTTACAATATATTTTTTCTAGACTAATCTAATTCTAAGTATAAATTTAGCACAAATACAATCTTAGAATTTAAGATCCGAGATTTTTTATATATTCTCGAGTTGCAATTCGAGAATTATTTATTCGAGAAAAGATCGACACAAAGTATTAGTCTAGCATATATTGAATCGAAAGTTTATATTGTCTTCTATATTATATTGTTACGTAGAAATAGTTTTATTTAGAAGAGACGAACGACTTGCATTAGTCTAGTATATATCGAATCGAAATTCTAAATTATTATTTGAATTGCCTTGTATTGCAAATACTCTCTTACTTTAAAAAAGATAGACGTTAGATATTAATCTAGTATACATCGAATTAAAGTTTTATATTATCTTTTGTTCTATATTGTAATGCGAAAAGAATCTTATCTAGAAGAGATAGATGTTCAATATTAACTAAATACAATTCTATTGATATTTTAGAACTTTGCAAACGTAAATTACTAGCTAAACTTATATTTAATATTATTTTCAAGATTTTAACTAGTAAAAAGACAGTATTTGACTTTTCTCTTAACAAATATACAATATCTACTTAGCGTCTAGATACAAATCTCGCTTACAAGAAATTAGATTATCGCAAACTATATATTACAATCTTGTCAAAATATAGAAATAACAATTAAGTGCAAGCATAGCGTAAACAACGCAAGCGTTAGAAGTATAATATTAATATGAATTATATTCTTAACTTAAGCTTAACACAAGTAAATGCTCGCACTTTATTAATTAATCTAGATAACAACAAAGATAAAGTCAATTTAATTTTGTTATTTATTAGTAATCTACGTTTAAGAAATATTAAATAGTGTTAATAACTAAGAATTTTTTAATATAATTGCTATAGTTTACGCATAAATAGATTATATCTTAATCTTATATTAGAAACTAGCTTATTAGAAAACATGTTACTAGAATAGAAGATTAAAGATTAAAAAGAAAGAATTGTTAACAAAGCAACATACAAGATATTTATATTATTTGTATATTTAGCAAATACTAATAGTTGTTGTTGTATTATAATAACAAGACTATCTATATTTTACAAAGATTTCTAGAATAAATAAGTAAAAAATATAAAGAAGCGAGATTAAGTATAAATTAGACTCGAGTTACAACTCAATTCGAATATAGATTTCTCACTCGAGACGAACTTCTTTTGGGTGGAAATTTTCATTCGAGGAAAACTTTGTTTATGCTAAGTCTAAACTTAGCATAAATCGAGCTTAACAACGCAAAAAAATTGAAAGTTGTAAAAGACGCGTCAAAAATACACTATATACATCTAGCATATACTAGACATATAAATTAATCTTTTTATTACATCAAGTACTTGTAATTTTGTTTAATTTCTAAAATTTAAAATAAGCTAAATTTATGCTTAATATAATCGACAACAAATAAAATAAAAATTATTAACTTAATTTTGAACGCACAATTTCGACGCATTTATGTAATACGCAATTCAAATATAAATTTAGCATTGTTGTAATATATGTTAAGATTATATAAGATTCAAACGCAAGTTGAGCGTTAAGTCTCTAGCGTATTTTGCGAAATTAAAGTACGATTATTGCATTTTTTATCTTTATCTTTTCTAAACATTTGCAACAATCTAGCATATACTTCTAATTTTATCGACAAATTTATAATATAAATTTAGCATATTCTCTAATTTTATTGCTTCTAACATCTTAGCAAATATTTAATATAAGTGTCGTCGCAATTTAGTTCGCTAATTTTAGAATATATTACAACAATTCTAATATAACAAACGCGAAGAATTTGTTTTCTCTAAAATATTATTATAATAAACATAGCATAGACGACGTCTACGTCTAGCATATATTAATTACACACTTAAGAATTTTATTTTAATTCGAATTTTAATTTTGTAATTAAACGTAAGCGTTTAGTTATAATATAATTTTATATCGAATATATACTAAGTTTATGTTTAGCGCAAGTAAGATACAATTAAGAAGATAATAGGTCTAATAAGAAGAAACTTCTTGTTGCGACTTAGTTTATGCTAAACATTAACAATATTTATTGTTAAAGTTAAGAAGAATAATAAGCGATCTACAATTAAATCTAATTTAATCTTAGTATATATTAAGTATTATTAATTGCGTCAAATTCTAAAACTTGAATTTTCTTGTTTAATTCTATTATATAAGTTATATAAATTTAATTGCGACTTTGTATATATTAAGCATAAGCAAATGCGATTGTACAATAACATCGATTACTCAAATATATAAAATAACTTTTATCGTTATTAATTGTTAGTTATTTGTATATATAATTGTAGTTTTATTTATGTTCGATTTATGCTAAGTTAAGATTAAAATTAAGTTACGTCGTTATTAAAGAACGTATTATGCTAAAATAAGTAAGCAAATATTTAACTATTAATATACATTATATAAGCTAAGTATATGCAACTGCAAATTTAGACACAAAAAATATTTCTACAAATATATGTTATTTAATAAAGAAGTATATATCTCTTTTACATTTAATATATATCGAACTTATATTAATTTAATGCTTTAAATCTTTGAATTAGATTTGACAAATAACAAGATGCGAATTACTCTATAAAGTCGAAATATAACTTTAATAAACGTTGCTCAAGTTAAACTTATATCTTGCATAAATATAAAAACATTATTAATTTATTTATTTATTAATATGCAAACGACATAAAGCATATTGTGTAAGCTAAGCTAATATTAAGCATATATTAAGCTTACATAAGACAATTGTTACGATCAAGAATTTGTGACTCTTTTCGACACACGCTTTTATCGCGAGATAAGCTTATTTTATGTTTGTTATATGTTTGATTTATCTCTTAATTTTTCTATTCTTATACTATATATATAAATGCTTATTTCGTCTTTTAAGACTTCGACAACGCATCAATTATATATAGGTTTAACTTATATTAGACTTGCATTAACATAATTGTTAAAGTTATTAATCCATTATTATTTGTCGTTTTTCTTTGAGCATTCGTCTCTTGACTTAAAGAGTGCTCGCGAGAAGCATACTTTTAGTTTAGTTTTAAATTAATCTAAGTTTACGCTAATTTACTCTTAGCATTAAACTAGATCTTCGATCGAAAAGCTCGCTTTTATATGGTTTATTATATTAATTTGTACTTAATATATATTTAGACTATGCGCAAATTAATATATCTATTATAGATATTAAATCTTCGAGTTAATTATTTTAATTATATTTTAAGTTGAGTTTATACTAAGTATATATTAACTTCAAAGAAGCATAAAGAAGAGAAGAAATTTCGTAAAAATAATGCGTTTAAGATTTCGAAAATCTTTAAAGATTTATGCTTTATTTATGTTTAACATATGCGTAATTAACATATAAAAAGTTAAATATAATAGTAAAAAGTCAACTGCGATAACTAAGTCTAATAAGAGAGTTTAAAAGTTGTATATATTACACTTATATTTATTATATGCTTAAAAGAGAATTATAATATTTCTCTTAATTCGAAGAAGAACAAATCTCGCATAATAATTAACTACAATAAAATTATACTAATTTTATGCTTAATAGATGTTAATGTCTTAATTAATATTTTAATTGCGAAGAAGAATAAAGTTGTCGTCTACAAGTTTATGTTTTGTTTATGTTAAATTTATATGCAATTAATTTTTTCTCAAATAAATTTAATTTTATTAGCAAAGAAAATAAGTGCAATTATCTTTTTATTTACGCTAAACTTATGCTAAGCTTATATTTAACTAATACAATTATTACAAAAATTATTGTTATATTTACAACTAAGAAAGTTAAAGATTAGATTGTCTCTTATTGTTTATAATAGATATATATTAAGCAAAAACTAGATCGTATCAATATAAAGAAGCTTTCTAAATTAATCTATTAAGTCTTAAGCTCAATATATATTGTACTTAATGTTAAGACTTATCTTAACTAATTTTGTGTTCTTTGTTGTGTCTATAATATACAATATAAACAACTAAATACTTTTCTTTGCGACTTCGATTTAACAAAGTAAATTAATGTTTATTATATACTCTACTTTTGCGTAATTATTGCGACAATCATAATTTAATAGAAAAATTTCTTTTGCAAATTAATCTACATTAAAGTTTAATCTATATTTAGTATAAAATTTCTATATACTTTATTTAATTTTAAATTAAGACTTTACTTTTAATTACGTTCAAGTATATATTTAGCTTGTATCTCGTCTACGTTTGCTACATATTTATCTTATTTATTATTTTAACTTTGTATTTACTTCTTTTATTTTTGATATTATTGTTTATAAAATAAAATTAAACAAGCAATTATAATAGCTTGTCGCGTTGTTGTACTTGTTAGTTTTACAAACGATACAAATGTCTTATATATAGTTTTGTCTTTAATTACTATTTTTTAATTTCGAATCTTTTAATAAAGTAATAAATCTTCTTTCAAAGCAATGCTTAACATAAACTCGATATAAATTAAATTTATGCGTAATACTTCGAGATTAAATAAAAGTTTTTGAATTATTAATATTATGCAATATTTATAAAACGAATATATAAATTTATGAGCTAGTTTATCTTCGTTGTTGTTTTAATTGCTTAACTAATATTATTGATTTACTTGCGATAAAATTACGCTCGAAATATACTTTGTGTTGCTAATAATTTCAAGTTTCTTTAACTTAACAACTTTCTTTGTTAATTTTTTCTTTTTCTTTTATAAAAGTTTATTACGTTCTTAACGCATACATTGTATACGTTGTTCTTGCACTTAATTCTTAATTTAATATTTCGATAATATCGCTACGTGTTTTTTGTTCGATTTTGATGTATTATTTATAAAGCTTAAGTCTAATTTATGTTTATTGAAGCTAAATAACAATAGACGTCAAATTAATGTTCGACGTTTATCTCTTTCAAATAGTGTCTCTACATGCTAACGTAATAAAGAAGACGTTTCAAAATCTTTATTTAATATATGTTGAGTCAATTTTTGACGTCTATCTCTTTTAGATAGTATCTCTACATGCTAACGTAATAAAGAAGACGTTTCGAAATCTTTATCTAACATATGCTAAGTCGATGCTCGACGTTTATCTCTTTTAGATAGTGTCTTTGCATGTCGACGTAATAAAGAAGACGTTTCGAAATCTTTATCTAACATATGTTAAGTCAATGTTCGACATCGATCTTTTGTCAAATAAGTAGTTCTTGAATTGCGACTTTAAAATATGTAAAAAATCTCGTTATCGAATTCAAATATCGTATTTGTGTTAAATTTATACTTAAAATGAAGTCTATTAAGAAAGAATGTTATATAAGAATTTTCTAAATTAAGAGAAAGATATAAATGTCGTTAATAACGTTCTACAACTCTTTAATCTTTTTTATCTATAATTTGATTAATTATTAAGTTAAGTTAAATACAAATTGATTGTAAATTTTTTTTTTAATTAATTGAGCGACAATACAATTAAATTTATTGCGATTGCATCAAGTAAATAAAATGTCTTTTTCTATTTCGAAATCGTTCTTTTCAAACATCTTAATAGCGTGTTTTCTTATTCTAGTATATAATTAGCATAAATATAGCTTAGAACAAATATAAGTTCTATCTAAACATAGAAGCAAGTAGTAATAGCTTTTGTCTCGCAAACTTATTGTCTTAAAAGTAATTGCTTTCTTCTATATTAATATAATTGCGAATTAGCGTTTATTAATGTGAAGAAATCTTTAATTTCTCTTTATATAGTTCGACAAGAATTTATTTTGTCTTTCGATATTTAATTTATGTCTTAAGTTTGAAATATAATATGCTTATACTATTTATGCGCTATAATAATTCGTTAACAATCTTGATCTCTTAAAGTTGATTAATAAGATAAATTGTCGAATAATTCAAATAACGTTTTCGAAAATTACGTTTAAAATGTATTCGATGAAAACTTAGTATATGCTTAAGATGTTTAAATTACTCTTGAAAATCGTTAAGATAATAAAAATATTTTTTAAATTCTTGAGACAAAACGTTAATAATATTCGTGTAATTTTAATATATACTAAGCATATCTCGAGCTTGTTTCTTGTTTATATTTATCGTAAAAGCTCGTAATTCTTTGTTTTTATAATCGATATAAAAAATTTAAATAGTTTGACGAACGACTTCTTTTAACGCTTCAAATATCTTAATAAACATTATATAATAATTCTTAATAATTTTTACATGAATTTACGCATAATAGTAGACGTTAATTTTTATTGCAATTTGAGCACATATTTACTATATATTGTGCATGCATTAAATTTACAATAATAATTCTTATGTTAATTTAAGATGTTATATAGATTTGTTTTGTCTTAAATCTATTCAAATGCAAGATTTATTTTAAGACATAATTAATTTATAAAGATCTTAGTCTAAGCATAAATATAGCACACAATAATATATTATTAAGAAGTTTTATTAAGATAAATAATGCTTTTAATTTATTGCTTTTCTAAAGAATGCAATTAATTAAAAGCAAATTCTTGTTTAATTTTTATAAATTATAAACTAGATTTATGCAAAGCTTAAATTAAATATAAATTAAATTTTTAAAATTGTTTTAACAAAAAACTTCTCAAGTTTTTGCTTGCAAATTAATATTGTTATGCGATCTTTTATATTAAGATTATTGTATATATAACGTAGAACAATCTTGTTATATTTAACGCGTAAATCGAATATAATAGAAGAGATAACAAAACGTTTTGCAAAAAGTCTAACGCAAACAAGACATATATTAAATGTAAACTTAGTTTACGCATTATTAAAGATAGTAAATTTTGTTGTTTAATTATCGCAATTACGTTGTCGACAATTTCTCGAAACATTTTAATAAAATATAATAAATAATAAGCATAATCTTCGCGTGCAACTAGCATAAAGAATAAAAATTATTCTTAATTAATAAAAAAATAAATGTTTAATTGCACATCGCATATACTAATTTTGATTTTGTTGCTTTTTTAAGAATAATTAAATTTTATATATGTTTAATATATATTGAATTTGTATCAAAATAGAATTGATCGCAAATAAGATTTCTAGAAGTTAAATATTTAATAAAGATGCAATTTTGTATGCGTTGTTATAACTCGTAATTTATTAAGACGCGAAAATAGTTAATATCGATACGTATTAAGTTTGCATTAATCGTTCGATTTGTGTGTTATAATTTTGTATCGAAAAGTAAAGAACATTTAATTCGATAAATCTATAAAATTAGTTTACGAACAACATAGATTAAGTAAAATTTTATCTTATAAGTTTCTTATATAGTAGACTCTTAATTCTTGTATACGCGAGTTATAAATTCGAAATGCACACAACGTATACGTTGATCTTGTTATTTTTTAAGAAATTTATAATATTAGATTTCCATGTAACACTTTAATTGCGCGTTGACATTTATTAAATACGTTAATTAAGTAAAATATTGTCGAAGATTGTTAATGTTCTTAAGCTTAACTCTATTGTACGCTAAACATATGCGTAATATATTCGAATGCGCGTATTCGCAATATTTGATTTCGAAATATTTGAAATTTTAACGTTAAATTTTGTTTGCTTCGTCTTTCTTCTTAATTTCTAAAAATAAAAGAGCAATTTAAGTAATCTTGAAGTTAGTTGCGACAACAAAGAATTGAATCTAGTCTTAATGTAAGTCAAAATTATATTATAATTAAATTAAATATACGTTAAACATATATGTGTCAATTAACGCTCTAATAGATACATTGATTAAGATCTCGACTAATATTGTGCTTTTTTATATACAAAATAAAGAATCTTCTTTAAATGAGTGTATAAATATGTTAAAATATTGTAATAATTTTTCACTTTTAATACAATTACTTAATTGCATTTTTCGACGAAAAATGCAATTTCGTTAACGTTAATAAAGTTCTACACATAATAAACATTAGTTTAGCATACAATAAATATAAAGCGTAAAAAAGAATTTATTTTCTTAAGTTTTATAAGCAATGATTTGTCAAAACTATTAAGATCTTGATTATTTAATATATTTTGATTTTCTTAATTATTTATAAAAGCATTATTGTTAACGTCTTAATTACTTAATATTGCATTCAATTTAAAAGCGTTAATATTGTTAAGATTTAAAATCTACTTAAATATTTAACAAATGTTTAGTATATAATAAGCATAGAGTAAATCTCAATTTTATTTATTTATTGCGAAATTGTTTGTTAATCTTGATTTGCAAGATTCTTAAACGTAAAAGAATTCTTTTTGTTAAAAAACATATAGACGTTGAAGATAAAGAAATTGCTAACATTATCGAAAGATATATTGCTATTAAGATTTAAATTAAATATAGACTAAGCTTAAATATAATATATATGCAAAATAAGTAATTAATTTGTGCAAATAAAAAACTATATCGAGCTTATATTACATCTAAGAGCGATTTATATTATAACAAAATTTAGACTTCGCAATGCGAAAATCTTGTTTTTAAACTTTAATTGATTGCGCATTACAAACTTTACACAATTTTAAGAACGCAATAAATATAGAAGAAAGTTTATGTCTAGCATGTACTAAAAAGAAGCAAAACTCTAAGTGTTAGTTTTTACTTAATACTAAATAAAGAAGTTTATACTCTATATAAGTTGTATATATATTGAGCATAAATTTCGATCGCAAACAAAGATTGTTATAAATTTCTTTAATTCGTAAGATTTGTGCTAAGCATAGACTCAATATAAACAAAGTTCTTCTCGAATGAAAATTTTCACTCGAGAGAAGCTCGTTCCTGGTAAGAAATCTGCATTCGGAATAAGCTATATGTTCGATTAGACTTAAGTATAAATAGTTAATATAAAGATTTTAATCTTATTGTATTTAAAAGAAGTATATAAGAAAGTTAAGTATTAAAGAGACTAAATTTAAATAGAAATATTATTGTTTGCAATAGAAACTTTTTTCTATCTAAGAATTGTTGCTATAGTAGCTAAGCATAAGCATAATATATAATAGATATCTATCTACTAAATTAGATTTAAGTCGAAGCAAAAGAAGTATAGCTCACTTGTAAGCAAGTTAATCTATATTAAATATATAATAGATATGCATTTTAATCTCTAGATAGCATTTAATTTAATTTAGACTATTGCTAGATTTAAGTCTAGTATATATTAAACTTATATTTGTATTAAAAAGTAGATAAAGCTTGTTTGCATCGATATGCGCTAGTTTATATTTGATATATATCTAACGTAAGCTACTTAGAATACTTATATCTCTAGTTTTTTAATAGATATAGTAGTTATAGTAGTTGTATCGACTATATATAGACTTAGTATATATCTAGCGCAGCAAAATAGATAGTTACACTTATTTTCTTTGCTAAAATTGTTTAAGATTTTTATCTTAGAATTAACTAAGTATAAGTTTAGCATATACAATATAAATCTGTAGATTGCTAACTTATTGTTCTTTGCTACAAAGAGTTTTTTCTTTATACTAGTATTAGTTGCGTATAGCATTAATATAGTTTTAATATAATCAATCTCTTATAGATAAAGATATAATCAATATTGCAATAAATACAGAAATCTAAATTGTATTAAGTATATACTAGACTCAAGTATTGCTTATACTTATTATAGTAGAAATTAAGAGTTGTTGAATTTATTGCGTTAATAATAGTCGAATTATTGTAATGTACGCAAAGATTAACAATCTAGATAGTATTGTTTATACTAAATATATATCTAGCTCAGATACTCTAGAAATATAAGAAATTGAAGAAATTAACTAAGACTATACTAAGTATAGACTAATAGATAGAAAAATATCGCAAATATTTAAGAAAGATAAAGATAGAAGAAGCGAAGATAGTATATTAGTTTTGGATAATATGCTAGTAACTTTAGTAAGCGCTTGTATTGTACGCAATCTTAGTATATATTACGTCAATACTAGATTTATATTATAATTATACAAGCTTAATATATACTTTGTTAATGCTAGATCTAAATTTGAATCAAATTTTGTATTAATATATTATAATTAACGCATCGTATATCGCAACTATAAAGTTCTATTTGTATAGATCTAATCTATATTAGATATATGCTAGAGTTAAATTAAAATTTAATATTTCGAAGAAAATGCAAGTCTTTAATTTTGGAATTTGTTCTAGTAAATGCTAGATATATATAGAGCATCGAATATTGTTGTTGCACTAGTATTATTTATCTTGCAATCTCTATCGCTAAATCTCTAGCATATACTAAGTCTATATAGAACATTTTATAATATAATCTTGGATAGAATATTTTACTCAAGATTAGATTAACTTGGATAAAAAAATCTATATCTAGATTGAACTGTAATTCGAGTAAAAGAGTATACAAGCAAGAAATCTAAAAAAATATAAGATAGTATTAATAAAGCAATAGAAAATTTAGCTAAATATATAGTATTAGAATTTGCAAAAAGTATTTCTATAGTAGAATTACAATTAAAAATTAAATAGAAACAGATTGCTATAATATAAAAATAGATAAAAATTACTATTTTTAGAAATTCCAATTAAGCGCAATATTAAATGATGTAAATTTATATTATATAATACTTCTATAAATATAATAAGAGAAGAGAGAATATTACAAAATCTATAGACAAATATAGAATTGTTTAATAATATTTAATTTATTAGTAATTTAATACAAATATTGTTAAAGATAAACAAAGTACAAAAGAAATTTGCTTCGACAATAATTGCTTTTAAAAATAAATTAAATATATACAAAACAGTTCGAAAGAAAATAACTTATATATAGAAGAAAAATAGAAGAAAAATTCTAGAACAACAAAATATAAGAACACTAAATCTAGTATACAATACTATAAATATTAATTCTATAAATGTTTTACAAAAAAATACATAAAGAAGACTGAATATATATATTTTAAAGTTACAAGTATACTCTTTATATCGACAAACAATTGTATATCTAAATAAATTTAAAATACATTAATTGTAGAAGAATATATATAGCTACAAGCAACAAATATATATTTTATTATAATAGTTAATCTAACAATATTAACAATAATTTATTGTAAACAAATAACAATTAATAATATCGAAAAATTCTATAATATTTTGAAACAAAATAATCGAATAAAAGAATATTCGAATTCTACAATACAATTGCGCTAGAAGCAAATTTATTATAAATATATATTTGCAAAATACAATATAAATAGCAGATATTGTGTTAATTTCAAATTTCTAAATGTATAATACAAAATACAATACAAAAATAAATTATTTAAATTTCTCAAGAATTCGATCAATATATAGAGACTATAAATCTAGAGTAGCAATATTTGTATCTAAAACAACTATGAATATAATTTAAATAGTAAAATCAAATACAATAAACATACAATTGATTATTACTAATGGCAAGATCTTGGATAATAATATTGTACTACTATATATTAAGTTAAAGCTCTAAGTTTAATAAGTATATTATAAATTGAATTTTAACAAGATTTTAATTGAAAATTACAAAACGTTTGTTTTAATAAAATATCTAAATATACATTTTTCTTAATAGAACAATTAAGTTACTAGTTTATTATATTCTTCTATATTGATAAATTAATTAAGAGACAACAAGAAAAATTAGTAAATTTTTTAGCTATTTTTGCGCAATATAGTACAAATACTACTAGAGGTTCTATTATAGATCTAGTCTTTATGCTAACAAATTTGACTAACAAATTTACAAATTCATATACTAACAAAAAAGCAGATACGTTAACATTTAATTAAACAAGAAAAAACAAATAGTTCTAGATATACAAGTATATATGGAGAGACGCAAATACTAGAATATATAACGTTGGATCGCAAATACTATTAAAACAAGAAAAGTCTAATAAAAATAATACTAGAAGTTGAAGTTTTAACTATAAAAATTCTATTTTCGACTTAAAAAGATATAGTTTAGACATTGAATTATCTAAAGAAGACTAAAATAAAAACAATAAATAGATTTTAGAAATAACAAAAGAGCTTAAGAAGAGATAAGAGAATTTAAGAGTTTCTTAAAGACTTTTTAAATTCTATACTAGCAAGCATTAGAATCTATTGATATACTATATATAATAATTGTAGAGAAATAGATAAAATTATATAATTTACTAGCTCGATAAAGATAGACTATATATACTTAACAAAAAAAAGATAGAAAAACAAAACTTAAAGTAGATTGCAATAGAAATATTCTAGAGATTATTAATCTTGTTAATACTATTTTTAATCGATATATACTTTCTATTTTTGCAAATTAGAATAAAACACAATATATCTATCTCTAGTTATATTAATAATATAGCAATATATATAGAAGAATACAATATAGTCGAAATTATTACAATACCTTAATATACAATCGAAATAACATTTTTATAGATTAGTAATAATTTAATTAAATTTAACAATACTAAAACAAAATCTATTTGTTTCTTAGAAAAGAGAAAAAACTCTACAAACTTTATTTTATTATTAAACAAAACAATTTTTTTTTTTTTATACTTGATTCAACATTCCTAAGGATCTATGCGAGAATTATATACTTTTACAATTTTTAAATCTAATCAATTACAAATAGACGAACAACACTAGCGTCTACTTGTCTAATTATAATTAACTAGAATTCGCAATTGTTATTTTGTTATAACAAGTTATTATAACGACGTTGCGTCTTCGTCTTCTATATCGTAATATTTGTAATATAAGAAAATTCTTCAAACAAAAACTCTATAAATTTAAGAAGAGTTCGAACATCGCTAACAATATTGTTATATAAAATTGACACAACAATTTAATAGTTAAAATTATACGCATTGTCGCGACAACAAGTCTAATCTTATTTAACAATTATTATAGATTTATAATATTAATCTCTTGTTACATTTGTGCTTTTTTTGTCGTTATTTAAAATAAATTAACAAAATATGCTTGATCGTTATGCGTCTTTAATTGCAATCGCAAATTTTTATCGTAATCTTAAACACTTATTATTTGCACAAAAATTAATTAAAATTAATTTTGTCTATTCTTAGTTATATTAGAAGTACATTATATAATTTGAGACAATTAATATGTAATTGCATATATTTATGCGTAATTTTAAATACGAGTTTGCGATACTTTGCGTTGTTCTTGTCTTTTAATTATCTTAATTACTATTTCTTTTAAGTTTTGTTCTAAATAAACGTCTTTTTAATAACGAGCTTGTCCAACATTTGATTCGCGAGAAATAAACGTTGCTTGTACATCTTATTAGCGATTTTGTTTACAATTTTGTTATTTTTTATATCTTTATATTCTAAAATTTAATAAAGTTTTAATATAACGTTGCGATATTGTATTGCATTATATGTTTCTTACATTCTTTTAAAATATATTTGATTTATTATTGATTTTATTTCTTTTATAAAGTTTTATAAAGTTTAATTGTTAAAATATATTTTATAAATTTGTTTTCGCGAGTTAATAAACGTCTCGCAATGCTTTATCAATTTTTTAATTGCTCTTATAAGTTTCTCGAATTCGATGTAATGCGTAAGCGTTATCTCGATATTTTTTAATTGCTTTTCAATTTTTCAATTTGTTTTTATTAAGACAACAATAACGTTTTTATTGCAATTGCTTTTGTCGAAGTACGTTTTTCAATATTAATTGAACTTGTTTGCGTTGTATTTTTTCTTAATTGTTCTCTTTTTATATGCAATAATTATTTTAAAGAATTTTATTTATAAAACAATTATATAAAGTTTTTGTCGCAATATTGTCGTTAATTTAAGTTTTATTTGTATTTATTTATTTTTTCAAATTGCAAAAATATTATTTTAAGTTTTAATTTTTGTTCTTTTTTTAACATTAAGTTGTTACGTATACGCAATATTGTTGCGTTTATTGTTTTGTTCGACTTTTGTGCATTTATAATAACTATTAACCTTTGTATTAATTTTTCGAAATATATATTAATAAAAGATATGTTAATTTCGATTTGTAAAACTTTTGTAAACGTTATTTTATAAATATTTGTAATGCGTTAAAGTGCGCAATTCTATATTAATTGCAACTTCGAAATAATTTTTTTTCTTAAATTTTTGATATTTTTAGACGTATATTATGCGACAATATTGTAAGTTATTATCGACTTTTTAATAACAATGTACTTGCGCTTATTTGTCTTTAACAAAATATTAAATATCGAACTTTCTATTATTAACGCGTTCTTGTATTTGATTATTAGCTTAATCTTTATCTAATATAAATAAATTCTTTATCTTAGCTTTAAGTTTAATTGAATTCTTAATATTTTAATATTTGATTTAACAATTATCTCGTACTTTATTAGCGTTATATTGACGTTTATATCGAATCTCTTTAAAGTTCGCAAAAAATAAATTAATTTATAATTTTTTTTCCCAAACTTAAACTTGTAACTTTGTGCTTATTGCTCGCATTTGTCGTATATGCTAGACAAAGAATAACAATCAAATAGACAAGGCAACTAGACAAGGTAAAAAGACACGCAAGTGAACAAGGCAAACATCTATGATAATTGTAAAGATTATTCTCTAAGAACTAAGTTAACAATTAAGTTATACTTGATTATTCAAGAGCAAACGCCATCGATAGGCGCCAAACACTCTCTTGTTATTTGGCAAGAGCATTAGACACAAATCTCGTAACACATGCTCTTCTTAAAAGAAAAGACATTGACGCTCTTGTCATATTGCAAACTTAAACGTACTCAATTATCATTCTATTTAGGTCTCAATAATTTAATCAATCGTGATAAATTCGTCGTTCTTGTTTACTTGTGCGTCATGTTGTCGAATGATCTTAGTTGAATTCTTCTTAATGCTTAGTTCGTCGTAGAATTTCTTGTCGCATTGGCGATAAACGCTCTTTTTCGCATTTAAATATGTTTTGTCTAGTTTAATTTTTGCAAAGTCGTTTTAAAAACTATTTTCGAACGATTTAATAATTTTGACGATTTAAGTTGATTTGTCAGCGAATTTAACAATGTTTTTAAGAAGAGCATAAACATCGATTACGACAATGAAGTTAATATCAAAAATAGCATTGCAACTATCTTGTATAGTTTGAAAGTTCGTCGTTGTTTCGTTCGAATTATTCGTTATTTTGTCTAGCGTTTGTCTAGCAATTGTTGGAAATCAAATTGTTTGACAACTAGTAGCTAAGACATTTGTAAATCTAAAAGTTGTTTTCTTGCGAATTAATTCATTTTTTGAAAACGATGTTCAACGCATAATTGAGTTCGTCTTAATTGTTTCGAGCTTCTTTGCGTAACGTTTTAGCAACTTTGAATCTCGCGAAGCGAAAAATAGAACAAAATCAAAAAAGACATCTTTGTCGATTAAGATTTTTAAAGTCGATTTGCTTGCTTTTATCGTCGAAGCTAAACGTTCGCAAAACGACGTCATTGTCTCGAATAAAACTTAATCGACGTTCGTTTTTCGCGTCTTTCGCGCTTCAATTAAAGCTACGCCTTGACGTTTAATTGTTTGACGAACTTCGATTAACATAATCTTCTTGTCAATGTCGATCGTTTTAAGATCTTTGTTATAGTACAAATTCGAAAATTAATCGTCAAACATGACGAAATTTAAGACAAACTTGCAAGTTTTGTAGTTTGCGAAGACTTAATTTTTTTTTAGAAGCAACGACTTGTTAAGACATATTAATGTGTCGTGAGACATAATGTTATATACGAGATCGTCTCTCTTAGTTGTTTTGTACTTCTTTTGCGAATCGATGATTCAAATAAATTAAACGTTAACATCACCTTGCAAAATGTATCTCTTTTTAAAAACATCAACGATGCTCATAGATACAAAGGCAAGTTTTAGAGATACGCGTAACATGCGAATATTGTTGTTTTTGTTAAAAGTTGCGAGTTACAAGACGAAGCGATCTTGTGTTGTAATATTGGCGCGAACGATACAATTTATATCGTAATCAATAAGGCATATGTAACTTGTTAAGTAAATAAGATGATCGTCGATCTTTATCTTTTCTTTAAATCAAAATAGAACAACATCGTTCTCGATTATCTTCGCATTTAAGATCTCGAAATCAAAAATCAAACAAACGAGAGATATGTCATTGCCTTTGCGAAGCATAAATATGATAAAATAGTTGTTAAACATAAACATCTCGCGAATGAGTTGTTCGACGTTTGTTATAGTGTGCTTTTAGAGAGAATCGCTTTTAAACTTAACATTTATTTGATTAAGTTTGTCGTCGTTTAATGCAATCTAATTATTATCATCTTGCTAATTTAGCGTTTTCGCGAGATTGTTTTTGATTATCTATTTCGCAACTTTGCGTTCGCGAGCTTTTGCAACATTTTAACTAAGATAAGAATTCTTGTTCTTTTTGTTAAAAGTTATGTTAATTGTTTGTTAGACAATAACAATAGATAAACGATCTTGCAATGCGATAGCAATAATGAAGATGTTACTATTAATAATATGAAGATAATAGCTAATAATAGTGAGCAAGAATACGTGTTAACAAGATTAAAGATAATGAGCTTTAATAATGTTATTAATATCAATGTTGATCGTGTTAGTGTTCTAGTGAATCGCGTCTCATAACTAAAACTTGTAAAACGTCTACTATAAATAAATAATAAATCATGATCGTTTAACGCTACATCTAGACAAATAGTTTATCGTTATTAATTCTTGAACGATAGTAATTATAACATCAAGATAATGTTTTAACGTCGTTATCTTTCTTGTTGTTTGTAATAGTCTTAATCTTAGGCGACTTGTTTCTTTTCTTAGACATGAGCGCGTTTTTTGTTGTTTTAGATAATCGATTGCGCTTCTTTAACAATAATACGAGAACAATGATGTCTACTAGAAACTTCGAGACAATTATTTCAAATATTGTGATAATTGTTTTAGAGCGCCTTATAATAGAGAAAATAAACATTTCGTGCTTTGTTTTATAGTCGTTAACAAAATTCGCAAAATCGTTTAGCAAATTCTCGTTATATTATTGATTTCACTTAATATCGTAATTCTTTCATCGAACAAGATACTTCGAAATGAGACGATTTCGCTCATATTGACGAATGCGATATTCGATGAAAGCTTCAATTTCGTAAAAATGTTATTCGACATTTAATTTAATAATAATCTTCGAATAATTTGACTTTAAACGATTGTATAAGTCTTTATTGCTTGACGTTAACTTAAGATAAGCAATAAATATAATTAAGTAAATCTTTTGATTTGTCGAAAGATTCAATTTGTACGTTAGATTGCTCTTTCGTTCGAAAATCTTAAAAAACTTGATGCGTTAAATCGACGATTTAAACGATTTAACGAACAACAAGAAGTAATTTTTGTAAAGACGAAAATACATTATGTTGCTTATTAAAAACTCGATAAATCTATAATGTTTGTCGTATATTGTTTTAACTATTATGTTAGCTTATGCAATTGTCGCTTTTATTTCGAAGACATTAACGATCTTCTTTTGCAATTAATTTATTTAAACATCGTTATATTTAAGAAGAGACAAGAAATTACGCATCTTAAAGCTTATAATTATCTTATTTAATAATAGCTCAATAGACGCATTAAGTAAATTATTAAGACGAATGCGAAGTGCGAACAAGAAGAACATTTAATCTAAATCAAGATTGCTAGTCGCAATATATCGCAAAATTATCTTAATTATCTAGTTTGTTCGTTCACTTTGTTCGTTTATTTGTGAATGATATATTGTTAAAGTCAAAAACTAAACTTCTAGTTTCTAAAACATAATTATCTAGAATTTAGACATAAATTTGCAATTTTTATTGTATACGAACATTCTTAAGACTTCTTAATTAACAAGATCGTTAAAAAGAATATTTGCTTATTTCGTTGCAATGTGAGTCGTTTTGTCGATCAAAATTGTTACTTTTTTGAAAAATTTGCACGTCGTTATTAAGACAACATCGAAGCTCTAATATAACAATAATCTTAAGACGAAATCGATGCACATCGTATAAAAAGACACGAGAGAACTTAGAATTAAGTTAAGACTCTTATACGATTGATGTCGCTTAATTTGACAAAAATTGCATTTTTAACAATGAGCAATGTATCGATGCAATCGAAAGACAAGCTTGCGAAGATAAAAGTTAACAATTATTGTTTCGTAAATGCGAGTAAAATTAGCATAATTATTTATATTGTGCGTCTAATAAAAGATTTCGATCTTAAATTTCTTAGACAAGTATAGTTTTTTACGATTTGCATAGTTTATAAAGTAGAATAAGTCGTCTTTTTTAAAAAATTAAATGTTAAAAAACATAGATAACTTTCGAATCGTCGTTAGAATTTTTGTTCATTTAATAAATTTAACGTATGTCTTAAGAAATTTTTTCTTAAAGATTTTATTTATCTAAACAAGACTTAAGTGAAATAAGATCGTTTTATCGATCGTATTTTGATCAATTAAATTTAACTTCTTTTTGAAAGTTTGTCGCATTAATTCAATTATAGTCTTTACGTTCGTTGCAAAGTTGTTTATTTCGTCTAAGATTAATAACTTGTTCTTATTATGTTTATTTTCAAATGCAAGAAGTTTAAATAATGCATTCGAAATCATATGTAATCTTTTTATACGATGACGTACGCTTAGCGAAAATTGTGAAAAATATTGCGAAATACGCACGAAACGAAGATTAAGCTTGTTAATTAATAAGAAAAATAGCGTCGTTTGTTTAACAATGCTTGTTGTAATCAAGTAATTAATATAAATTATAATAAATCTCTTGATCGCTTCTACTAGATGTTTAGTCTTTCGTATTGTTTATACAAAACAAGTCACTTCTATTTTAGTTAATCAATAATTCATTTTGACGAAGCTTAGAATCTTAAATAGAAACAAGACATACTAAATATTGTCTTATATAAAGTTGTCGCTAATTAAATCGTCTTTAACATAATATATCTCGATATCAAATTTGCACTTCTTGAAGACGTCTAAGTCTATATACAATCGACAATTGTTGTCGAAATAAATTAAGAAATTCGAAGCTATTAAGAATCGCTATAATTAATAGAAGAATTAAAGAAAAACAAACGAATATTTAATATACGTATTTCTTAAATACGTCTTTCGCTCTTGTTCGTCGACAATAGAGAAATTCTTAAGAAGACGAATCTTTTCTTGTTGTAAGGCGTTAGTTCGCTAAACGTACTAGCCAATCTTATCTCTTTAATAATTGACGAAATCAAAATAAATCTTAAGCGTCTTTAAATTCTTAGAAAATTTAATTGTCTTAATAACGATAATACGCTTCTTAATGATAAACAAGTCAAAGGCGTTCACTTTTTGCTCTAGCAAAATAATGCTAAAATAGTTAAGATAGATTTTTTTAAAACTAAGCGTAACGTTTAGCAAGACTAATTTGTCGAACAACTAAATAAAATGAGCTAAATGTGTGTCAAACAATTACGAGAAAACAACAATATTGTTAATATAAATACGATAGAAGTTTCTAAATTGACGAAGTTCTCTATTTATTATTCGTTAAACGTAGACGAACGAATTTTTGAATTTCATAATAGCGACATTAAGTTGTTTTTTGTTTCGATAAATAATGAAGAAAAACTTATGTTTATCTTTAACCAATTCGTCAAATTACGAAGACAAGAAATTCGAACGACGAAAATTTAATTAATTACATTATTTTGCTTTAAGCATGCAATTTATCAAATTCTTTATTAATTATCTTGCGATCGCATTTTTTTAAAAGATAAATCTTGTGTTTTATTTTTGACGCTAATGTAAAGTTTTAGTCGCTATTTAATGAAATCGACATTTAATCTTTCTTAGCAAAATTAACAATTTTGTTAATATTCTTTCACAAGATATGTAATCGTTTAACGAGACGCTAAAGCGCAATGATTTCGTCTAGATTATCGTAGACATAAACGTCATTAATTAAATTCGTTTAATAGTTATTATTAAGCATATTAATCTTAATATCTTCTTTAGTTGTCTAGCTCTCTTCGTCAAAGCTAATTTGATAACAATTTTGCTTCTTAAACTTTAGTAGACGTTCTAACGTCGCATGTTGCGAGATGCGAAGAGATACAAGACGATCGTTACGAACGCATATAAAAAGCATTTTTCTATTTGCGACATAAGAGTAAGCGTCGAATAAAATCGATTCAAAGAGATAGTTCTTGTTAAGCAAGATCTCGTCTTGTACAATTATTAGAATTTCAAAAACAAAATGAGCGATAATTACGAAACTTTTTTCGATCTTAACGACTCGTTTCATTTGAATGTCGTTCTTTGATTTTATCTTTAGCTTTGTCTCTAGACTTTAACAACTTTTAATAATTAGTTTTCGTTTGTTTGCGTCAACGATTATACGTTTGAAATCAATAATATTTATCTTAAGTAATAGCTTTGTTTTTAGATTTTTTACGACGTAAACTTCTTGATAAAAATGAGCGACAATTATTTTGTTGTCTATTTTGTTTTAAAGATACATTGAAAGTCGAAAATAATCGTTGATTAAATGCTTGTTATTCTTAATGTCGCACACGAATATAACGACGCTAGACTATCTCGTAAGATGTTTTAGTTTCAAGTCACTAAAAAAGTTATCGTTGATTAATGACATAATGCATTCGTTATCGACGCAAACAACACACAAGATGTCTTTTTATAAAAATGTTATTTAACATGTTGCATAGTGTTAACGTCTAAAAGTTAATTTATCTTGATACAATAATAAAGCGTTTAACTTAATTAACTCTAAGCTTGTAAGATTTATCTTAATAAAAACAAAATTAACATGAAATGTCTTAGTGAATTTCTAACGACATGCCTTGTTGTGTTTGTCTTCAATGTGCTAAAAAAGCTTATTTCTTAATGAAAAAATCAAGACACAACTTTTGCATTTAAAGAATTAAAAAAAAGACATTAATGTTAACTCGACATGCATTGCATTCGTCTAGTAAGTTGCTTTCTATAACGAGTCAATTATATAAATAATTGTTGATGTTTTTTTTTCGACATAGTATGTTTCTTTCGATTAATTGTTAGCGACATAATATGTTGTCGTATTTGCACAAGAGTCGCTATAGTAATTCGTAAAATCTTCGAAAGACATAATGTAATAAACGAACTTTGTATATTTCGTAAAATTCGCGTAGTATATTGTTACGACAAGAATTTAATAAATTGTCATTTGCTCATAGTTGTTCTAATAGCTATCGCGATAATCTTCGCAATATTGATCTTAATAGCTGTTTCGATCTCGTTGTGCGTTGTTTTATTTGTCTTTCGCTTTCTAATTTTAATAATAAAAATTCTTGCTTTAATTATTTGTGAAAAAATTTGTCGTCGCTATAATTGTAAGCCTTGAGAAAAACTT